>Ga0209208_10000558_pt1 | contig 48948 bp, 53 predicted proteins | sample S1TSphfallax_3_FD_187694 | JGI IMG/M metagenome (GOLD analysis project Ga0209208, IMG submission 187694) | Host-associated microbial communities from peat moss isolated from Minnesota, USA - S1T2_Fd - Sphagnum fallax MG (SPAdes) (version 2) | ecosystem: Host-associated > Plants > Peat moss >... | reverse complement strand
GCGGGTCCGTGATGCTCGTCGCGTGCCCGAACGTGTCGTAGCCCATGTTCGTCGCGTGGCTCTGCGGGTCCGTGAGCTTCGTCAGGTCGCCCGTCCCGTCGTAGCCGTAGCTGGTGACATGGCCCAGCGGGTCGGCGGTCTCGAGCGGCTGATTATAGGTGAACTCGTAAGACGCGCGCGCCGTGCCGCCGGCCGCGTTGAGCGTCGCCGTCACGTTGCCCATCTTGTCGTAGGTGTACTGCGTGGTCCGGCCCAGCGGATCGACCGCCTGGGTCAGGTCGTAATTCGCGTCGTAGGCGTAGCTGGTCACGCCGCCGTTCGCGTCGGTCATTTGCGTCGGCACCGAGTAGCCCTGGGTGGACGTCGACGCGTACACGGTCTGATGCCCCAGCGCGTCCGTCACCGTCGTGCCGTTGGCGCCGTAGGTGTAGGTCAGCTTGTTGACGCCGCTGCCGTCGTCCTCGGTCAGCACCCGGAACTCGCCGTCGTAGGTGTACTCGTGGATGCTGCCGTTGGGGTACTTGATCTGAGCGAGTTGGCCCGCCGTGTTGTACGCGTAATTCGTCACGCCCTGCGGGCCGTTCTCGCTGACCTTCTGGCCTTGGCCGTTATAGCTGTAGCTCGTGGTTCGGCCCGACGAGTCCGTCAGCGTCGCGACCAGGCCGTTGCTGTAGGCCACGTTCAGGTAGCGGCCGTGCACGTCGAGCGCCTGCGTGAGATTGCCGGAGGTGTTGCGCGTGTACGTGATCGTGTTCCCGTTGCGGTCGCTCAGGCGGCTCAGGCGGAACACGTACGTCGAAGAATAAAGGGAAAACGTCCGCGACGTTCCGTCCTTGTCGCGCTCGACGAACGTCGTCGGGTTGCCGTTCGACAAGGCCGTGGCGGTCAGCGTCGAATACACGTTGATCGGCGCCACGTAGACCGGCGCCGGCGAGGTCGACGCGGCGACGTTGAAGAAGGTGAGGACCTCGCCGCTGGTCACCGTCCACGCGGCCGTCGCCGACGAGTCGATCGTCACGTACTGGTCCACGTCGTCCGACCAGCCCAGGCCCCAGACCGTCGGCGTGCGCTGCTGGCTGTTGTAGACCGGCGCGCCTACCAGCGCCGGTGAGCCGTTCACCAAAGTGAGCGGCTGGCCGTTCGTCTGCGCGACGCCGCTCAGCGGATCCGTGCCGTTGCCGACGTTGCCCTGGCAAGAATATTGTTTCTGGACGGCAGGCACGACTGTCAACGTCTCCGCCGGGGCGACGATCGTGGGGATCACCGAGGGCTGCACTTGACCCGGCGCTTGCCCCGGAAAGAGCGTCAAGCCGATAAACAGGAGCGCTGCCGATCGCCGCAGAGAAGCTCTCATGGGGAGCTATATAACCCCCATGCCGGCGCTTGTCAATCAATTTGAAATTGATTCGTCGGCGGCGCCGGCGTCGATCACAGTCGGGCGATACGCATAACCATCGCCCGCGCGGACCAGCCGCGCGCCGACCGGCCCGAGTTCCCGCCGGAGAAGATAAACGTCGTTGCGCACGGTCAGGCGGACCGTCAGCTCCGGATCGGATTTTCGATAGGGGCGTCGCGCCATGAATAGCTCGTGGAGGCGCGCGTCGGGGATCGGCGCGGGCGACTCGCGGACCAGCGCCGCCAGCGCGTTGAAGGGGGCGGGAGCGAGATGCGCGATCTCCCGCTTGCCGAGGAAAACTTTTCCGCCGCGCGGATCCAGGCGCAGGTCGTCCGCGTCCATCAGACCCAACGAGCGATCCTGCTGGACGAGGACCGATTGCAGGGCGGCGCAGAGCTCGGCTTCGATCGCGGGACCGCCATCGCCTTTCAGCACGCGGCACAGCGCCTGGGCCGCGAAGCATTCGCGCGTCGTCACGCGGCGATCTCCGGTGAGGATCACCACGGGAAGGGCTTGCCATGCCGGCGAACTCTTGATGCGTCGGCACACGTCCGATCCGTTCGCGTCGGTCAGGGTCCAGTCGACGAGCAGACAGCGCGGGAGCGAGCTCTGATTATTGAGGTAGCCGACGAGTTGCGCGTAGGAGGCGGCGCGGGCGCTGAGCCAGCCGCGCCGACCCATCCAAAAACGGACCAGTTCCGCCCAATTGTCGTCGTCATCGACGAACAAGACATCGATCGTCTCCCCCTGGACGCTCGCCATCGCCGAAAAGTTTAACGCGGACCCCGATTTTCGTCAAGACCCGCATGCGATCAATTTCAAATTGATTGACTTATGCCGGATCGCCTGCTATATCCCTCCGCATGCCGCGCCGCAGCGTAAGCCGACTGCGCGTTCTCCTCCTCGCCGCTGCGTCGTTCTCGGCGCGTCCCGTCCTCGCTCAAAGCGCTTCTTCGACCCCGCCGACCATCGTCAAGGGCAGCGACACCGGCTCGATCAGCATCACGGTCAACAACGCCGCCAACAGCATCGCCCCATTGGCGAACGCCGGCATCGCGGTCGACGCGCCGGCGTATTTCAAAGTCACGAATATGCAGAGCGCCCCCTCCAGCCTGGCCGTCGGCGCGTCGCGGACTTACACGATCAATTACCAAATCTATTCCGTGGCTCCCGACGGGGCTTTCAACGTGCGCTTGACTCCAGTGACGACGACGCCGAACGTGATTCCTTCCGTCGATGCCCGGGCGGAAACCATTCCCTTCGTCGTCAGCAACTCCTCGCCCGTCATCAGCGTGGAGTCCGGATTCAACATGCACCAAGTCGTCGGCGATCAGACGGGAAATCTCCAAGCCACTCAATTCACCACATTCAGTCTCGATATCTATCCGACCGGCTCCCCGGTCAATACGATCACCCTCAAATGCGAAGGGCCATGCACCGGGTTCAACGAAAGCGACGCCCTGCCTTCTCAATATACGAACGTCGGCACCGATCCCCCGACGCCCGTGAACTATACGGTCGCTCCCAGCACGCTCGCGGCCGGCGGAACTTCAGGCAACTTGCCGGTCGGCAAATACGTCCTGACCGTGGGTTCGATCAACGGCGCCGCCACGACCGTCTCTTGGGAGGTCGTCGCCATGACGATCTCCCTCGCCTCGAATCCCGGCAGCGCCGATTATGTGGACGGCTCGACGGACCAATTCGATGCGGAGATTAATTTCGGGGTCGCTTCGAGCCTTTCCCTCCAAGGAGACTACACTTACTTCGGACCGATGCAGACCAACGGAATCCCCGACGACGCCGGCGCTTTGGGGCCGGACTACAGTCCCGAATTGAACTCCGGCGAATACCCCGATATCGGTACGATCAACCCCAGCGGGCGCGTATTGACCGCGGTCGACTCCCAAGGGGACGCCCAAAGCTATGTTTTTTTCACGGGCTTGACGCCCGGACCCGCGGGCGGAGGCGCGTCCATACCCTCCGGAGATTCGGACGACGAGATCTACTCGAGCCCGACTTCTCTCGTCAGCAGCATCTATTTAGGCGGTCTGGCTTACGCCGGCAACTACACCGATCCGAACTCGGGCTACCCGTATTCCACGACGCCCCTCTCCGTCAGCGTTTCGACGAACGACATGACCGACGGTCCGATCGGGTCCTATCAAGAAGTCGCCGATGTCCAGTTGTACCTTATGACCGGAGACTCTCCAGGCGATCTGTCGATTTCCTGCATATTGGCCTCGGGCACCGTCGGCCTCAACACGAGCGGCGGAATATCGATCGATTACTCCGAGGTCACCGAGCCGACGCAGACGTGCGCGCTCGGCAACTACTATCAAGTCGCGCTCCAGTTCGACGTCGACTCCCCGACGGCCATTCTGCCACTGAACTGCACGACCGTCGATCCGGACGACAGCTCCTATTGCGATGCCGGCTATGCATACGGCCTGGCAAGTTTCTCGGGCAACGCCCAGGCCTATGAATTCGTCGTCATGGGAAACGACCCGTCGAGCTATACATACGGAGCCGTCTCCACCGGGACGACCTCCGCCCAACTCGGCTTCAATCTCAGCGCCTCGAGCCTCACGGTGACCTCCTCCGGAACGTTCACCGCGTCCTACATCGGAACTCCGCTTCCCCCGACCGGGTACACGGCGCCGTCCGTGGGTCTCGGGTACGGCATTTACGGCTCGGCGGTGCTCGGCGCGCCGTTCCAGGTCCAGGCCGACTACGGCTATGTCGGTCTCGCCTCTTCGCAGGAAAGCCAGCTTCAGATCGCTTTTTACGCGGCGGGAAGCTCCGGAACATACAGTTCCACGCCCGCTATGATCGCGCCGAGCGCGATCAATACTTCTTCGCACACCGCGACGTTCACCGCTCCTTCTTACGGCATGTTCCAGTTCGTCGTCCCGGTCTTCTCCTCCTCATCTCCCGTCGTCTCCAACGGCGAATTTTCTTTCACTTCGGCGCAGACGGGACTGTCGATTTCGAACCTGTCCGGAGATTATCGCTATCGCCAATTCCTCAACGTGCTCGCCTCCCAAGGCGTCACGCTCGTTTCGAGCCGCACCTGGAGCGTGTCGCCGCAAAACGCGAGCCTTTCCCCTTCGGCTCTCGTGCAGATCAATTATTCGACGGGCGAATTGCACGCGGCCGACGTCTCTTCCGCCACTTTGTACGCGGCGCAGTACAGCCTCGCGACGGGGGTCGGCCAGTCGCTCGTTTCCTCGAGCGTCAACTCGCTGAGTCAATCCGTGACCGGCTTTGCGAGCAGCATCTCGTCCGACTCCATTTTCGCCGTCTTTTCGTCGACGCCTCCCGTGGGATCGACTCTCGATCTCCTGCCCCCGCAGACGACCTTGCTTGCGGACGGAGTCCCTGTTCTTTCCGGCGGCGCGGTCGCCATTCCCTCGAGCGGGACGCTGTCGCTTTCGGCCGTCGACACGCAATACGCCGCTCCCGTTTCGGGCGTGGCCTCGACGTTCTACCTGATCGACCAGCCTTTCGTCAGCACGACGACGACGCCCGGGGTCTCCTACTCGTCGTTCCCCTTCGTGCCGGACGTCGGCACGCACTTCGTGAGGTACTACAGCGTCGACGAATCCGGGAACTATGAGGCCGTGAACGTGGCGACCGTGACGGTCACGTCGGCGACGGCGCCGACCTACGGCGGCCTGGGCGCCGCCTTCGATCCCTCGGGACAGCTGTGGACCGTCACGCAGACGAGCGGCGCCGTCGCCCTCTCGCGAAATAATTCGTCCGCGGTCTTCATCGCCTCCGTCACCTTGCCGAACGCGGACCCCTCGTACCCGTGGAGCGTGGTGTTCGACGCGTCGGGCAATCCCTACGCGATCGGCTCGTCGATCGGCCTGAACGGCGCCGACAAAGTCTCCGTCTACGCCGCGGCGACGTCCGGTTCGGCGCTGGTCTCCTCCAACGCGTACGACAGCGGCTTCAACAACAACAACGAAGTTTTCGCCGCCTCCAAGACCTGGATCGTCGGCTCCGTGCAGACCACCGGCCCCATCGACGAGAGCACGGCGACGCGCAGCTACTCGCTCGCGATCTGGAGCGTGAACCCGACGACGCACCTCGCCGCGCTGACGACGAGCTACACGCGCGCGGGCTTCGACGTGGGCACGGGACTGGCGATCGACGCGGCCGGACGCTTGTGGATCTCGGGTTTCAGCCAGTCGCGGGCGCCGCGCTCGCCGCGCACGTTCGACCTGGCCGTTTGGGAGTACGCGTCGGACGGGCACACGTTGCTGGGCGGGCCTTATATCCGCGAAGGCTACCTGAACGATTTCGACACGTCCCAGCTCGCTGTCGTCGCGCTCTCGACGACCGCCGTCTACGTGGCGGCGCCCCGCGCGAACATCTCCAACCAGACGAACCTGGAGTTCATCCAGTTCAGCACGAACGGCGTCGTCCTGGCCGAGAGCGCCTGGCAGTCCGGAGACGGCGCGCCCGTTTTCCCGTCTTCATTATTCCTGGACGCGTCCGGACTCTGGGACGCGGCGGGCGGCTTTAACGAACCGGACGGAACGCTCGCGGGAATCTGGCGCTACAGCACGGCGGCGACGCTCCAGTCCGTGAATCAGTTGGACGCGGGCGGCGTGCGCGCCTCGGCGCCCAATTCGAACGGCCTCTGGCTGCTGGTCGACGCCTCGACGTCGCCGGCCCTCGACGCCGGCGAGACCGCGGCCGCCGGCGCGTTCGCGGACGTCGAACCGCCGCGCTCCAGCTTGGTCGCCGGAACGCCTTCGCTGGCCGGCTCTAGTTTATATGTCTCGTCCAACACGGTCATGGCTCTGAACGCGGTGGACGACGGCTACGCGGTGGACGACAGCTCCGGCGTCGGGGTTCAGACGACCTACTTCTCGCTCAACGGTTCCGCGTACCAGCCGGTGAACTCGTCTTTCTCCCGCGCCGCGGAAGGCGTCTCCACCGTCACGTACTACAGCGTCGATGTTCAGGGCAACGCGGAAGTGCCCAATACAGCGACCATCTCCGTCGATCTCTCGTCCCCGAGCGCGACCTTCATCTCCTCGGGGACCGGCTACGCGATCACCGCTAACGATCCGGTCTCCCACGGCGTCGCGTCCGGCGTGGCCGGGATCAACTATTACTTGGACTCGCCGCCCGCGTCCTGCGCCGGCGTCGTCTTCAGCAGCACCAGCGCCTCGGGAACCTGCGCCAATCCCGTCTACACCGGCCGGTTCTTTTTGTCGACCGGCACCGCGGTGGTCTATTACCAGGCCTACGACAACGTCGGCAACTACGGGGCCTGGAAGTCGAGCGTCGTCGTGGTCGGCGCGCCGGGACCTTCCGTGCCGTCCGTCGTCTTCAGCACGGCGGCGGCGCCGACGACGGTCTATACGGGCGAGGTCTTCAACGCGACCGCGACCGGCTCGGGCTTCCCCACCGGAGGGGCTTTGGCCGCGGTGCAGATCAAGGCCTCGAGCGGTTCCTGGACATCCAATCTCGGGCTTCCTTACGCCGCGAAGGAAGGCACCGTCACGCTCTTGCCGAATGGAACCGTCGTCGCCGCGGGCGGGTACAACTCCTCGGGAAACGCCGTCGCGAACGCCGCGCTCTACGACCCCGCGCTCGGAGTTTGGAAAGCCCTGCCGTCGATGAACTACGCGCGCGCGTTGTTCAGCGCGGTCGCGCTCGCCAACGGCAACCTCCTCGTGTTCGGAGGAGCCGGCAGCAGCGGCTCCGCGCTGGCGACGGCCGAGATTTACAGCCCGAGTTCCGGAACCTGGATGACGACCGGAAGTCTCAGCAACGCGCGCGAGGGGATGAAGTCCGTCCTCATGAGCAACGGCAAGGTCCTGGCGATCGGCGGCTACGCCAGCGGCGGCGCGCTCTCCTCGTGCGAGGTTTACAACCCGAACTCAGGGACGTGGAGCACGACCGCGAGTCTGAATACGGCGCGCGGTCTAGAAACGGCGCTGCTGCTCAACGACGGCACCGTGCTCGCCGCGGGCGGCACGAACGGATCTTCCTCCCTCTCGAGCGCTGAAGTCTACAGCTCCTCGGCCAGCGCGTGGACGACGGTCGGCGCGATGAGCTACGCGCGCGAGAACCTCACGTCCGCCCTGCTCCCCAACGGCACAGTCCTGGTCGCGGGCGGCTCCGGGACTTCGGTCGTGGGCCAGACCGAAATCTACAGTTCGACGACCACGAAGTGGTCCCTGACCGGCAGCCTCAACACGGCGCGCACTTTGCACGACATGGCCGTCACGGGTCAGGGCGCGGCGTTCGTCATCGCGGGCCAGAACTCCTCGGGCAATCAACTCTCCAGCATGGAGTACTACAACACCCAATCCGGGACGTGGAGTCTCTCGGCGACCTTGCCCGGGACGCTGGAGTACGTCCGCGCGGCGCGGCTGTACAGCGGCGCCGTCCTGCTCGGGGGCGGACAGAGCGGCGGCCAGCCGGTCTCTTCCTCGACTCTGTACACGCCGTACATCAACGCCTCCCTGTCCGCCGCGTCGAACGTCGCGGTCGACACGTCGGACGTCGCCGGGAGCCTCAACCTCTCCGGCGCGGCGACCGGCTACTGGGCGCTGACGCTGACCACGCCCGATGGGCGCGTCGGAATGTTCAGCCCCGGCCTTTTCGTGTCCGCCGACACGTCGGCGCCGACCACGACGCTGACGCTGGACGGCAATCCGATCTCCTCGGCGACGCTGTCCGTTCTCGCCTCCGACACGTTCGGCTTCGTCGCGGTCGACACCGGCTCGGGCGTGGCGCAGACGACCTACGCGATCGACGGCGCGACCACCGCGTACTCCAATCCGTTCAGCATCGCGTACGGCGCGCACGTCCTCAAATACGCCAGCACGGATCGCGCCGGAAACGTCGAGTCGATTCACACGACGAGCGTGACCGTCGCCGGCCTCGGGCGCGCGAGCGGCGGCTCGGGACTCGGCGTGGATGCGTCGTCCTTGTTGTGGTCGGTCGCGTACGCGAGCGCGACCGTCGCCGTCGCCCATACCTCGCCGTTCGGGCCGTTCATGAGCTCGACCACGCTGCCCAACGCCGACCCGGCGTACCCTTGGAGCGTGTTTTTCGATACGGCGGGAAATGCCTACGCGATCGGCGCGGCGCTGGGAACCAACGGCGCGGATCAGGTGGCCGTCGACCTCGTCGCGCCCTCGGGGTCCGCGCTCGTCTCCACGACCTCGTACGACAGCGGCTACAGCAACAATAATCTCGTCTTCTCCGCGGCGCCCTCCGGCTCCGGCACGGCCTGGATCGTCGGCGCGGTGCAGACCGCCGGCCCCATCGGCTCCGGCGCCGGGACGCGCAGCTACTCCCTCGCGATCTGGAGCTACAACCCGGGAACCGGACAGGTCGCGCTGACGACCAGCACCACGCGCGCGGGCTACGACATCGCCACGGGCGTCGCCGTCGACGGCTCCGGCAACCTCTGGATCTCGGGGTACAGCCTCTCGCCCAATCCCTTGTCGGGAAACGTCTTCGACCTGGCGGTCTGGGAGTACGCGTCCGACGGCCACACGCTCCTCGCCGGTCCGTTCCTGCGCACCCAGTATCTCGCGAATTTCGATACTCAGATGATCGCGTCGATCATCGACTCGAGCGGCACGGTGTTCGTCGCCGCGCCGCGAGGGAACGCGACGGGCGGGGTCGACGCGGGCTTTACGGTCTTCACGAGTTCCGGACAAGTCGTCGCGGAGAGCGCGTGGCAGTCCGGCGACGGCTCGTCCGCTTATCCGTCGACCTTGGTGCAGGATTCGTACGGCAACCCCGTCGCGGCCGGCGTCTTCGTCTACAGCGACGGCACCATCGCGGGAGTCTGGCGCTACGCGACGAGCGGCACGCTCGCCTCCGCGGCGCAAGTGGACGCGGGAGGAGCGCGCGGCGCCGCGTACGACGCGGGAAAACTCTGGCTGATGGTCGACGCGTCCACGGTTCCCTTCCAGGATTCCGGCGAGACGGCGATCGCGGGCGCGTTCATCGACATCCAGCCGCCGCGCACCGCCTTCTACCCCGGCACGCCGAACTATGCGACGAGCACCGTCACGTATATCGGCGACGGCCTCGTCTCCGGCCTCGTCGCCGTCGACGACGGCGACGCGGTCGGCGACGGATTCGGCGTCGGCGTTTCCTCGACTTTCATCGCGATCGACACCGCTCCGTACTCCGTTTATTCCGGCACGTTCAGCCTCGTCGCCGAGGGCACGCACACCGTCTCGTTCTTCAGCGTCGACTTCGACACGAACGTGGAGGTCGCGCATTCCTCGTCCGTCGCGGTCGACCTGACGGCGCCGATCACGACCTTGCAAGTCGCCGGACCCAGCGATCCGTCCGCGGAATACGGCTACGTCGTTTCGACCGCGACCGTCTTTTCGCTCAGCGCGGTCGACCCTGTCTCCCGCGGCGTCGCCTCGGGCGTGGCCGAAACCTACTACGTGATCGATTCCAATCCTTTCTCCGCGGCTTGTCAGATCGTCGGACTCGATCCAACGCAGCCGAACGGCACCTGCGCGAACGAGGCGTACGACGGCGGATTCACTCTCTCGGTCGGGACGCACACGATCTATTACTTCTCGGAAGACGAGGCAGAAAATCAGGAGACGCTGAACATCGCCTCCGTCACGGTCTCCACCGGCGTGCTGCCGGACGTGACCGGCATCTCCCCCTCCTCCGGCCCGATCGGGACTTCGTTCCTGATCACCGGGTCCGGCTTCGGCGCGTATTCCAGCACCGCGTCGCTCGTGACCTTCAACGGGATCTCGGCGCCGATCGCGGTCTGGCTGTCCACGGCCGTCTCCGGAAGCGTCCCGGGGACATCGTCGTCGGGCACGGCGCGGGTGCTGATCCAGAGCGTCTCCGGCGCGTCCGTGGTGCAGAGCTCCGCGCCCGCGTTCTTCGTCGACGTTCCCTACATCTCGACGATCACGCCCAACTCCGGGCCGACGGGCACGGGCGTGATGCTCGGCGGCTACGGGTTCGGTTCCTACAACGGCTCGGAGTCCGAGCTGCTGGTCGCCGGCTCGTCCGTGTCTCTCTCGGTCTGGATCGACACGGAGATCGTGTGGACCGTGCCTTCCTCGCTGACGGCGAGCACGGTGGCCGTGGTCGTCTCGCTGACGCCGGCCGGCGGCTCCGTCATGAGCAACTCGGTCTCCTTCACCGTGACGAGCGGCGGCGGGGGCGGGGGCGGGATGGCGCGCTCCATTCTCAACCTCTCCGCGCCCTTGCCGCTCTCCGCGATGCCGGACTACTACTTCCTCGGCGACATGAGGCTGTCCGCCGCGACGGGCGGCGTGCTCCAGACGCCGTCGGGGGCGGCCTTGCAGGTCCCCCCTTTCGCGGTCGCGAGCAACACGGTGTTCACGATGGGCCGCGTGACCGCGCTCGAGGAACCGATCCCGGCCAACGCCGCCGCGCGCCAAAGGCTCACGCCCGTCGGTCAGGCCGTCCAGTTCGGCCCTTCGAACGCCGCGCTCGCCAGGTCCGTCACGCTCGTGCTGCCTTACGATCCGACGCTGCTGACCGCCGCCGAGCTCGGCTCGCTCGAGATCTACTCGTATGATCCGAACGCGAACCTGTGGAGCGCCCTGCCGACCCAGGTCTCCGCGGGCGCGCACGTGCTCACCGCGCAGACCTCGCACTTCTCGCTCTACGAGCCTCTCATCCTGTCGCCGCAGGCCGGCGGCCCCGCCGCCGAAGCGTTCGGCCTGCGCGCGCGCTACGCGTTCCCGAACCCGAGCAATCACGGCGCGCCGATCGACTTCCGCCTCCAGCCGGGGTTGGCGGACTCCGTGGACCTCCACATCTACAACGCCGCCGGACGCCGCATCCTCACGACGACGATCAACAGCGCCAACACGATCGACGACGGCAACGGCCTCGGGCCGCAGGACACCTACGATTATATTTGGGCCGTCGGCGGCGTGGGCTCGGGCGTCTACACCTATGTTTTCGTCGCTCACAAGTCCGGCGAAGCCGACATCGTGGCGACCGGCAAAGCGGCGGTGATCAAATGAAACGCTGGTTGCTGGCCGTTTCATTGGCGCTCTCCGCGGCGCCCGTCGGCGCCGTGGAGACCGCCGAGTTCCTGACCATTGGCCCGGGCGCTCGCGGCGTCGCGATGGGTTCCGCCTACACGGCCTTGTCCGACGGCGCCGACTCGCTTTACTGGAATCCGGCGGGGCTGGCGCGCATGGAGAAGTCGGAGCTCATGGTCGACGACGGCGAGCTGCCCCAGAGCACGCAGCTCAACAACGCCTTCGTGGCCGTCCCGCTCAAGTTCGGCGTCGTCGCCGTCGGCGGCACCTACCTCACCCAGAGCGGCATCGACGGCCGCGACGTGAACGGCGTCCCGACCGGCGGCTTCAGCGCCTCCGACGGCGCCGGCATGCTCGGCTACGCGCTCAAGAACGAGCTGGTCGACGTCGGCGCCTCGGTGAAGTACATCCGCTCGCACATCGCGTCGACTGAAGCCCAGACCTTCGCGGTAGACGTCGGCGCCAAGCGCGCCTTCGGCCCTCTCCTCGTGGCGGCCGCGATCCGCAACGCCGGGCCGGGAATGAAGTTCGAAGACGAGACGGACGATCTGCCCCTGCGCCTTGCTATCGGCGCGGCCTACCGCTTCGACGATCATGGCGCGCTCACCGCGGAGTGCGTCACAGCGCCGCGCGGCGGCGGCAGCACGGGAGCCGCGGGCGCGGAGATTCAAGTCATCAAAGGTGTGTTCTTCCGCGCGGGCTACTCGTCGCAGACGCAGAGCACGCAGAGCGCCGGCTTCGACGCGATCACCGGGGTCACGTTCGGCTTCGGGCTCAAGCAGCCGCGCTGGTCCTTCGACTACGCGGCGGCGCCCATGGGCGAGCTCGGCACCGCCCAGCGTTTCAGTGCGGCGCTGCGTTGGTGAACGATTTCCGCCGACGGCCGTAAAGATTTGGGAAGACGCCGAAGTTCAGAACGAGAGGAAACCAAACCATGAAGACTCCATTGATCGTCGCCGCCGTGCTCGCGCTCGCGGGCGTCGCCCAAGCCCAGCCGCAGAACGCCGCGCCGGCGGCTAAACCCGCCGCCTCGACGACCACGGCCAACACGGCGACGGCGCCGGCCGCCGCGCCGAAGAAGACGACCGTCAAGAAGGCCGGCAAGGCGACGAACAAGCAGAAGGCGAAGAAGACCCCGGCCGCGACCGGCGCCGCGACGACACCGGCGGCGGCGCCCGCGGCCGCGCCCGCCGCGAAGTAACGGACGGGGCGAAGTAGGCCGCCGAAACTTTCCGGCATATTAGATTGACCGGACGTGCATGGACCTCCGCCGCGCTCGGGGCTACAGTGGCCTCGAAGCACCCCGCAGGGAGGCACCATGAAGGATTTTATTTTGAAGGCCGCGCCGCTGTTCGCGCTGCTTCTGGTCGCGACGGGAACTGCGGCCCGGGCCGCGCAAGACGCGGATGCGGACGAGCATTGGCTCCAGACCACGGGACCGATCACGGGGATGGCCCTGGACGAGCACATCCGCGATTGGCCCGAGCTGTCGCGGACCGCGGCGCGCGCGATGGTCGCGAAGTACGGGCCGCCGGTGCGCGTGGGGCGGAAGTCTCTCGTCTGGCTGCTCAATTCGCCGTGGCAGAGGACCGTCGTCTATCGCAACTCGCCGTATCATTCGCGGGTGGACCGGGACACGGACTATCTGAAGCAGGTCATCACCTACCGGACTCCGGACGACAAGATCGACGACCTGCGCCGCTTCGACCGTCGCCTGCGCGTCGACACGCGCACGCGCGAGCTCTCGTTTCAGTCCGACAGCGAGAAGACGAACTTCCTGGCCTTGAACCTGGCCGACGACATCGTCAACGAGAAGCGGAGCGTGGAGGACGCGCGCTTCTTCTTGCGCAACACGCTGCGGCTGGAAAAATCCGGGAAGTCGTCGCCGTACACCGAAGGCCTGCTGTTCAGCCTGCGCGACGAGCCGCTGGACACGCAGGATTGGCGCATCGATCCGCGCGGAGACTAGGGCTCGAGCTTGAGCAGGGCGGCGAGCCCCAGTCCCGCCAGCACGGCCAGGACGGGGGCCAGCGGCAGGCGGTAGCGCATGTTGCTGGCGAAGACCGCGTGCAGGAGATTCAAGTGCGCGCACCAGGCGAGCAGGAACCACGCGCCCGCTCCTTGCAGCGCTGCGGGAATTCCGAGGAGGGCGAGCGCGAATAGAACGAGGTAAAAAGCGCCCGCGGCCAGGCGCACGATCAGCGCGTGCGGCGGCTCGGGCGCCGGGCGCCAGAAGCGCACGGCCTTGATCGCGCAGAGTTCGAGAAACTCGCCCGGATTTTCGCGGACCCACGCCTTCGCCTTCGCGCCGAAGTAGGCGTCGGTGGCGAAGGAGTCGGTGAGGCCCTGCGCTTGCGCCTCGGCGACCATGGACTCGGCGCGCGCGTGGCGGATCTGGTCGGGGTCGACGGTCAGGCCTTCGTAGAAATTCCAGCCGCCCTGCACGGACACGGGCACGAAGCGGTGATAGACGGACCAATTGCGCGCGGTCCAGGGGGCGAGCACGGCGGCCCAGCAGAGGCCGCACGCGGCGACGAGAGCGATCCAGCGCGGCTGCTCGCGGCGGCGCCAGAGCGCCGCGAGCGCCAGCACGCCGCCGAAGGGCAGGATCACGCCGCGCGTGAGCGTGGCGACGCCGCCCAAAAGTCCCGCGAGCGCCGCGTCGCGCGCGCGGCCGGAGCGCCACGCGTACAGCCACGCGAGCAGGAAGCCGGCGACGAGGACCACGAACAACGTCTCGCTCTCGATGCGCGCGCTGAAGTAGACGAGCATGGGGTCGAGCACGATCGCGCCGCCCGCGAAAAGCGCCGCGGCGCGCGAGAGGCGCAGGTTCAGCGAGAGGCGATAGACCAAGACCGGCGTCAGCGCGGAGAGCAGGAACTGCGCCCAGCGCGCGAGCGAGACGCCCAAGTCCCCCCCGACGGCCAGAAACGGCGCCAAGAAAAAACCGTAGCCCGGCGGGTGCGTGGCGATGAGCGCGCCGCGGCCGAGGATCGCGCGCCCCATCTCCAAGTAGACCGCGTCGTCGTAGAGGCCGTCGTCGCGGTAGCCCCAGAAGCGATGGGAGACCAGGCCCCAGAGCACGCGCACGGCGAGCGCGGCGAAGAGGAGCTTGCGGCCGTCCTCGCAAGGAATGCAGCGCTCGTCTTTAGAAGCCAAAGCGGGACCACTCCTTCTGCGCGCGCGCGTAGCTTTCCGGCGTGCCGAGGTCGATGACGGGATCGAGCGCAACGCCTGCGGCGTTGCGCAATAACTTCGGATAGACGTCGCGCGAGAGATCGCCGGCGTTCGGCGGCAGCGCCGCGAGCAAGGCCGGACCGCCGACGTAGGCGCCGGCGGCGACGAGATCGGACTTCGGCTTCGCGGGCTTTTCTTCGAACGACAGAATTTTTCCGTCCGGCGCGAGCTCGACCACGCCGCCGCTCTGCGGGCGAGGACTTTTGAAGAGTCCGAGCGTCAGGTCCGCGCCGCGCGCGCGGTGAAGAGCGGCGAGGGGCGCCAGATCGGCGCCGATCAACGTGTCGGCGTAGAAGATCCAGAAGTCGCGCTCGCCGGCGACGAAGTTTTTATTCGCCGCGAGCGTGCCGGCGGAGCCGAGCAAAGCGTCCTCGTGAAAGAGCGTGATGCGCGGGCCCCCCGTGCGCGCCTTCACGAATGTGCGCACCTGCTCGGCCAAGTGGTGCGTATTGATCAGCACGTCGGCAACGCCGAGGCGATTGCAAATCTCCAACCACCAATACAGGGCCGGCTTGCCGCCGACGGGAACCAGGCACTTCGGCGTCCGGTCCGTCAGCGGACGCAGGCGCGTCCCCAGGCCCGCGGCGAGCAGGAACGCCTTTCGGGGGCCCGGCGCGCTCATTTCCAGACGCGGCGCTTTTGATTGAAGATGATCTTGGAGCCGTCGGGCTCGAGCGCGATGGGCATCTCGCGCGAGCCTTTGAGCGCCGCGCGCAGTTCCGCGCGCTTGAGCTCCGGCGCGTAGAGCACGAAGAAGCCGCCGCCGCCGGCGCCCGTCACCTTGCCGCCGAGCGCGCCGTGGCGCTTGGCCTTCGCGTAGAACGCGTCGATGTCGGGATCGGTCACGCCGTCGGAGAGTTCGCGCTTGAGCTTCCAGTTGCGGTCCAGCGTGCGGCCGATGCCGTCGGCGTCGCCGTTCTCCAGCGCGGCGCGCGCCGCGTCCGCCAAGTCGCGGATCGCGTCCATCGACTTGCGGTTCGCGTTCATGCGCCGTCCCTGCTCGGAGAGCAAGGTGTCGGCGGAGCGCGTCTTGCCGGTGAAGTAGAGCAGCAGGCCGTTCTCCAGCTCGCGCTGGACGCGCGTGTCCGCTTCCACGTTCTCGACGGCGACCTGGCCGCCGCGGCGGAAGCGGAAGAAGCGAACGCCTCCATAGGCCGCGATGTACTGGTCCTGGCGGCCGATGGGCTTCTTCAAGATCTCGATCTCGATCTCGCAGGCCTGGCGCGCGAGCGTCTGCGCGTCGACCTGGCGGCCCATGAACATGTGGAAAGCGTTGAGGTAGCCGACGGTCAATGAAGAGGATGACCCCAAGCCCGAGCCCTCCGACGGGATGTCGGCGAGCGTCGTCACCTCGCAGCCGCCGCGCAGGCCCGCCACGCGCATGGCCTCGCGCGCGAGCGGGTGCTGAATCTCCTCCACCGACGAGACCACTTCCTTGCGCTTCGCGTAGTTCACGTGGATCTGGTCGTCGAAGCGCTCCTGCACGATCACGTGCACGTACTTGTCGATCGCGACGGAGAGCACGCGGCCCTCCGACTTGTCGCAGTAGGCGGGCAGGTCGGTGCCGCCGCCCGCCAGGCTCACGCGCAGCGGCGTTTGGGAAATGATCATGCGAGTTTGACCTCCCGTCCTTTGGACGCGGCCGAGCGCGCCGCGGCCTCCAAAACGCGCACGACTTCAAGCCCAAGCTTCGCGTCCGAGCGCGGCGAACGGCCGCGGCGGACGGCGTCGATGAAGTCCGCGCATTCGCGCTCGAGCGGCGACGCTTTCGGCAGCGCCGGCGTCTCGACGAGACCGGCGCCGTAAGAGAAGTCCCCTTTGAACGATGATTTCGCGCCGATGCGGTTGTCGACGCCGGCACGGACGAACGTCAGCGGCGTCGGCGAGGTCTCGTCGAAAAACGCGGCGCCGCGCTCGCAGTACGCGTCCAAGCGGCGGATTTTTCGATGCGAGCGCCAGGAGACGTGCACGCGCGCGTAAACGCCGTTGCGGAAACGGATCTCGAAGAACGCGGCTTCGTCGACGTTCAGATCCCAGCGCAAACCGGTGCCGCGCACGGCGACGGCGGGAGAGGCGGCCAACGCCAGGGCCAACGACACTTCGTGCGGGGCGAGGTCCCAAATCACGTCGTGCTTGGGATCGGGCGGGCCGGGATTCACGCGCGCCAAATCAAAATACAACGGACGGCCGAGACCGCCGCGGCCTGCGCCGAGCCGCGCGCGCAGGGCTTCCACGCCGGGATGGTAGAGATAGACGTGTCCGACGCCGACGACGCGGCGCGCGTTCTTCGCGCGCGCGGCGAGGTCGCGCGCCTCGGACGTGGAGCGCGCCAACGGCTTTTCCATGAAGAGGTGCTTGCCGGCCTCGAGAACGGCGCGGCCCAGACGGTGATGCGTGAACGGTTCGGTGGCGACGGCGACGGCGTCGACCTCCGGATCGTTCAACACCTCGTCGAGGTCGGCCGTGGTCCGCAGTCCCGGAAAGTTTTCGCGGGCCCATTCGAGGCGGCCCGGCTTCAGGTCGCACAACCATTTCAAACGAACGCCCGGAACGGAAAGGAACGAGCGCAATAGATTGGGGCCCCAGTAGCCGCAGCCAATCTGCGCAACCGTCGCCGTCTTCACGATTTGATCCCGAACGTCAGATAAAAAATCGGGCGCAGGTTGCGGATCCAGTCCGTGATGGGCCGGATCTTCGTGTAGTTCTTGTAGGCGGACAAATCGGGATAGATCTTCGTCACGGCGACCTCCTCGACCTTGAAGTCGAGCATCAGCGCCTTCAATTGAAGATAGTACTCGAGCTCGCCGCGGTCGAGCCAGTCTTGGTCCATGTTGACGCGCGGGTCCTTGAGGAATTTCGCGGAGATCGCGCGAAAGCCGTTGGTCGCGTCGGTGATCGGGAAGCCGGTGACGACGCGCACGAGCCACGGGTAGGCGCGCGTGAGAATGGTGCGGTGCAGCGGCATCCGGCCGTAGGCGCCGCCGCGCGCGTAGCGCGAGCCCTGCACGTAATCGGCGCCGCGTTCTAAAACGGGCGCCACCAATTTCGGAATCTCGGTCGGGTCGTCCTTGTCGTTGCCCGCCATGACGACCATCACGTCGTAGCCCTTGTCGACCCCGTACTTCAGGCCGGTGCGGATCGCGGCGCCCACGCCGAGCGTGGTCTCGTGGCGCAGAACGGTGGCGCCGGCGGCGCGCGCCTCCTCGTCCGTGCCGTCGTCCGACGCGTCGGAGACGACGACGACCTCGGCGGCGGCGGATTTCGGGACCTTGGCGACGACCCGGCCGATTTTGCCCTTCTCGTTGTAGGCGGGCGCGATCGCGACGATCCGGGCGCTCACGCCTTCTTCTGCTTCAGGTAGAACGTCAGGATGTGCGCGACGGCCATGTGCAGATCCTCGATGATCCCGTACTGGTCCGACGGGATCAGCAGGACCTCGTCGCACAGCGACTTGAGGCCGCCCCCGTCGAAGCCGAGCAGGCCGACGACCTTCGCCTGGCGCGCGCGCGCGAGCTCCGCGGCCTCGATGAGGTTCGGCGAGTTTCCGCTGCCGGAGAGAATCAGCACGACGTCGCCGGGAGCGAGAACGCTCTCGAGTTGAAGGGAGAAAATCTTGTCGAAGGACCGGTCGTTGGCCGCGGCGGTCATAAACGCCGCGTTTTCGCAGAGCGAGACGCACTTGAGGGGCTTTACCCCGTTGCGCGCCGCCGTCTTGCCGAAATCGCAGCCGATGTGCGACGCGCTCGCGGCCGAGCCGCCGTTGCCGCACACCCAGACGAAGCGCCCGGCCGCTTGCGCCTTCTCGAGAACGCGCGCAACACGCGCGAGGGCCTCGAGATCCAGCGCGTGCCATTGCTCGAGCGTGCGCTCGCGGTACCAGCGCGCGAAATCCTCCGCGCCGAGGCCGCCCGGCCCGAGCACGTGCGTGGCTCCCGGCTTGGTCCCGCGAACGGACTTTTTCACCCGGCTCATCGGCCGAATTCTATCAAAATGAAGACGGCGACCCCGCCCCCGCACTCGCGAGAATAGGCGTCGCCGGCGACGGCGATTATCGCGGGCGAAACGCGGCCGACCACTCCGCTTCCTTGAAGCCGAGAAGTCCGCGATCTTCCAGAAGCACGAACGGGCGCTTCACGAGTTTGCCGTGCTTGGAGAGCAGCGCGAACGCGTCGGCCTCGCTCATGGTCTTCAGCTTGTCGCCGACCTTCATCTCGCGGTAGAGGACGCCGGAGGTGTTGAAGAGGCGCTTGAGGTCGCCGACGAACGCCTTCATCTTCTTGAGCTCCGCGACCGACGGCGGCGCGTCGACGATGGGCACGCGCTCGTAGGCGACGCGTTTCGCGTCGAGCCACTTCAAAGCGTTGCGGCACGTCGAACAGCCTTCGTATTCGTAGACTCGGATCTTCATAGCCAGTCATTGAACCACAAAGACACGAAGAACGGATTTTTAAAAACGATTCTCTTTTTCGTTCTTCGTGTCTTCGTGGTTCATTCGTTTGCCGGAGACGAGAGCGGCGTCGCCGTAGAGATAGACGGCCGCTCCGTCGGGGGCGAGGACGCTGCGGTAGGGGAAGATGCCCATCATGGACAAGTCGGCGCGCGGCGGGCCCGGGGAGAACGTGGTCACGGCGCGGTAGCGGTCGAGCTTGCGCCAATCCCAGATGCCGATGTCGGCGTCGGCCTTATCGGCGCGCAGGCGCGCGAGATTGCGGTCCAAGGTCAGCTCGCCGCTCCAGTCGAAGCCGGCGTCCACCTCCTCCGCGCGCGCGCCGCGCGCGACGGCCGTGAGCCCGGCGGCCCAGCGCGAGCGATTCCAGGCGAAGTAGTCCTCGAGTCCGGCGGAGCTGACGAGCGCCAGGCCGAGCGCGGCGGCGAAGGCCGGCGCGAGCCGCCACGCGCTGCCGCGGTTTCCCGCGACGGCGGCCGCGGCGGCGACGGGGAGGACGGCGAGCAGATAGCGGTCGTAGGACGTGGGCATCGCAAGCATGAAGAGGTAGGGAATGCCGCAGAAAAGCGCCGCGGCGGCGAGCTCCGGACCTTGCGGGCCGCGGGCCGCGGCGAACGCGAAGCGCACGAAGGCGAGCGAGGACAGCAAGGCGACCGCGGCGGCGGCGTGCCAGAACGCGGGTCTCCCCCACCAGCCGACGCTTTTCGCGAACGCGCCCTCGATCGCGAGCGCGCCGAGGCCCTCGCGATGGAACGTATTGGGCAGGAGCGAGAGGCCGTGACCGCGGACCCAGAAGACGAGCGCCGCCGCGCCGACGGCCGCGAGCGCGATCTTCTGCGCGCGCGAGGTTCCGCCGCGGCGCGCGCGCAATGTCGTCGCCGCCGCGAGCGGAAACAAAAACAAGGAGCCGCTTTCGAGCGCGCGCACGGCGCGCGAGCCGAGCGCCGCCCACACGTCGGGGCGCAGCAGCCAGTACGCGAGGGAGAGCTTGGGCGAGTAGGCGCCGGACGCCTGCGCCCACGTGGGACCGACGACGAAGCGGCCCCAGGCCCAGAACGCCGCGGCCGCGGCGAGCGCGGGGCCGAGCAGGGCCGCGGCGCGGCGCGCGTCGAGCCGGCGCTCGCGCGCGAGCGCCAGCGCGCCGCCGAGCGCGCACAAGAAGCACGTCTGGCGCGCGAGGCCGGCCAGCGCGATCAAGACCGACGCGAGCGCCAGTTGTTCGGGCGCGCCGCTCTCGCGGCCGCGCAGGAAGACGAGCAGGGCCGCGACGGTCAGCGCCGCGGCGGTGACGTCGACGTGGAAGCTCGCGCTCATCGCGGCGTAGAGAGGAGACAGCGCCAGCGTCAGCGCCGCGAGCAGCGCCGCGTCGGCCGACGCGCGCCAGCGCCGCGCCAGAAAATAGACGGCCGCGGCCCCGAGGCCGCCGACGAGGATTTCCCAGAAGCGCAGGGCCTGGTCCGACGCGCCCCACGGCGCGGTCGCGAGCGCGCCGAGCGCCGCGTGCGTCAAAGTGGACGAGAGCGCCCACTGCGGCGGCCGGAAGCCGCCGCCGGCGAGCAGGCGGCGCGCGCAGTCCGCGTACTGGAAATCGTCGTTGAGCGGGAACGCGCCGCGCGGATCGACGAGAACGAAGAAGCCGAGCCACAGCGCCGCGAGAACGCCGAGGCGCGGCGCGTCCTCGCGCCGTCGGCGGTCGGCGTCCGTCATACCGCGAGCCGCGAGGTGAAGAAGATCCACGCGAAGAGCAGGCGCGAGGGCAGGTCCACGAACAGTTGGAAGGCGCCGGCGGCGCGCGAGTCCTGCGCCGCGGAGACGAACGCCCACGCGATCGCGACGGACGCGAGCAGGCGCCACGCGACCAGGCCGAGCGCCAGGCGCGAGCCGCGGCGCGGCTCGGGATCGACGTAGCCGCGCTCCGCCCACAGCCGCCACACGCCGAAGCCGAGAGCGCCGGTCCAGATCAGGAGAAGGAAGCCCGCGACGAAGCCCGTCGGCGCGCCGGCGACGCGGGCCAAGATCTGCGCGCCCGCGAGCCAGCCGGCGAAGGCGGCGAGCGCCCAGACGAGCCGCGAGCGCTCGGGCGGCTCCTCTTCGGCGGCGCCGCGCCACGCGCGCCGCAGGAGATAAAACGCGGCCGCCGCGAACGCGAGGTCCGCGGCGAGCCAGCCGTCGCCGATCATGCGCTCCCAGCGGTAGCGGCCGGTGAGAGTCTCAAAGAGATAATTGACGAACGCGCAGACGGCGATGACGCCCGCAAGAACGATCTCCGGCCCCGCGCGGTCGCGGCGCTCCTCGCGCGGCAGCGCGGCGTCGACCGCGTGCAGGGACAGGACCGCGATCATGCCCCAATCGAACGCCGACGTCGGCGCGCCGGCGACGTCCACGCCGAGCGCCAGGCCGCCGTCCTGCAGCGTCTTCGCGTAGATCCCGTCGTGGATCAGCCCGAGCGCCGCGCCGACGAGGAAGGCGTCCTCGTCGCGCAGGCGGCGGCGCGCGCGCAGGATCTCGAAGACGAGGAACAGGAAGACGTACGGATACAGGAAGCCCGGCAGGTCCGTCAGCGCGTCGAGGCCGCGGCCCGCGAGCGCGCCGCCGATCAGGAGGGCGGCGAGCGCGGCCAGCGGCGCGCGCAGTCGCCCTCTCACGCGCCCGGTCGGACCGCCACGGCCTCGATCTCGACGTCGGCGCCCTTGGGCAGCGCCGCCACCTGCACCGTCGCGCGCGCCGGGAACGGCGCGAGGAAGTGCTTCGCGTAGACGTCGTTCATCTCGGCGAATCGGCCGAGGTCGGTCATGAACACCGTCGTCTTCACGACGTCCTTCGTCGTGAGTCCCGCGGACAGCAGGATCGCGATCACGTTCTGCAGCGCGCGCTCCGTCTGCTCCGCCACGCCGCCCGCGACCAGCGTCCCGTCCGCGCCCATCGCGACCTGGCCGGAGACGAACACGAGCCCTCCCGCCGCGATCGCCTGCGAGTACGGGCCGATCGCCTTCGGCGCCTTGTCCGAGACGACGACGGTCTTCGTTGCCATCTCTACCTCAGGGCCGCCATGAGCTTGTCGTTGTTCTTGTGCGCGCGCATGAGCTCGGTCAGCGCGCGGATCGCCTCGAGGTCGCCGAGACCGGCGAGATGCCGGCGCAGCTTATACACGCCGTCGAGGTATTCCTTTGTGAAGAGCTTCTCTTCCTTGCGCGTGCCGCTGTCGCGGACCTTCAGCGCCGGGAAGATGCGCATCTCGGCCGCCTGGCGGTACAGCACGAGCTCCATGTTGCCCGTGCCCTTGAACTCCTGGAAGATGATGTCGTCCATCTTGGAGCCGGTGTCGACGAGGATCGTCGCCAGGATCGTGAGAGAGCCCGCGCCCTCGAGCTTGCGCGCCGCGCCGAAGAAGCGGCGCGGGATCTCCATCGCGCGGGAATCCAGGCCGCCCGACATCGTGCGGTTGCCCGTCGCGAACTGGTTGTACACGCGCGCCAGGCGCGTGAGCGAGTCGAGCAGGATGAACACGTCTTCTCCCGCGACGACTTTCTCGAGCGCCGTGCGGAACAGGTCCTCGGCGATTTTCTTGTGCTGCTGGTAGGTCTGGTCCGACGACGACGCCCAGACCTCGGCCGGCACCGAGCGCTTGAAGTCGGTGACCTCTTCCGGGCGCTCGTCGACCAAGAGGCAGTACTGGCGGACCTTCGGGTCCACCGCGTGGACCGCGTTCGAGATCTGCTTGAGGAACGTGGTCTTGCCGGCCTTCGGAGGGGCCACGATGAGTCCGCGCGTGCCCTTGCCGATGGGCGCGAGCAAGTCGAGGGCGCGCATCGACGGATCGGTCGAGCCCTTCTCCATCTGCAGCCACTGGAAGGGATCGACGGGCGTCATCGCCGAGAACGCGGTCTCGATCTCGCTGCGCTGAGGCGCCTGCGGGACCTGCGGCTGGCGCGGGGCCTGATTATTGTTGCGGTTGTGCTGGAACTGCGGACCGCCCTGGCGCTGCTGTTGATTGTGCTGGCCGCCGCCGCCCCCGCCCCCGCCGCGATGGCGGCGACGCCGACGGCGACCGCCGCCGCCGTGCTGCTGGCCGTGCTGCTGGCCGTACGGCTGGCCCTGCTGGCCGCCCTGGCGCTGCTGCTGATTTTGCTGGCCGCCGCCCCCTGCCGCCGGCTGAGCGCCGCTCGGAGGTGTGCCGCCCCCTTGAGGGTTTTGCCCCGATTGTCCGGCGGATCCGCCTGCGTTTTCTTCGTTCATCATCTCTAGTTTCCTCTCGAAATCGTCCCCGCTCAAGCGTCGAACCGATGCAGCTTGACCCTTCCCGTTCCCGGGCCCAACATGCGCCGCGCGAGGCGCTCGAAGCGCTGCGGCGCGTCCGACGCGTAGAACTCGCGGCGCCCGCGCCTTCCCTTCGCCGCGCGCAGTCCGCGGCCCGCGAGCTCGGACTCCGTCTCGCGCGCGGTCTCCTCGGCCGAGTCGATGAGCCGCACGCGCGGCCCCATGACCCGCGCCAGCACGGGCTTCAAGTACGGATAATGCGTGCAGCCGAGAATCAAAGCGTCGACGCGCGCGCGCTTGAGCGGCGCGACGTAGCGGCGCGCGACGGACTCGACGACGTCCCCGCTCCACCAGCCTTCTTCGACGAGCGGAACGAAAAGCGGGCAGGCCGCCGCGGCCGTCCTCGCGCGCGGCGCGAGCGCGCGCAGGGCCTTCGGGTACGCGCCCGAGGCGATCGTCGCCTCGGTGCCGATCACGCCGATGCGCCCGCCGCGCGTCGCCGCGAGCGCCGCGCGGGCGCCCGGCTCGATCACGCCGACGACCGGGACCTTGACCGCGCGCCGGATCGCGGGGAGGGCCCACGCGGACGACGTGTTGCACGCGATCACGAGGAGCTTGATCCCGCGTCCCGCGAGAAAGCGCGCGGCCTCGGAGGAGAAGCGCGCGATCGCCTCCGGCGACTTCGAGCCGTAGGGCACGCGCGCCGTGTCGCCGAAGTAGACGAGCGACTCCTCGGGCATGCGGCGCGCGAGCGCCTTGAAGACGGTCAACCCCCCGAGGCCCGAGTCGAAAACGCCGATCGCCGACCGCGCCATAAGGCGGGGAAGCGCCGCTTCCACGCGCCTTCGTGAAGCGGCGGCGGACGTTTTCAATGGAGCCACCCTTTCTTCTTCGCGTAATCGGCGATGCCCGCGACCACGCCGGCGACGACCTTGCGGCGGAAGCGCTTCGAGCCGAGCGCGAGCTCGTCGTCGGAGTGACTCAGGTACGCCATCTCGACGAGGATCGCCGGCGCGTGCGTGCCGCGCAGGACGTAGAAGCCGGCGCGCTTGAGGCCGCGATCCGGCACGTCGAGGCGCTTGGCCATCTCGCGCTCGACGAGCGCGCCGAAAGGAGCCGACTCGTTGATCATCTCGGTCTTGGTCATCGCGAGCAGGATCTGCTGCGCGCTCTCCTCGTCCTCGGGCCTCTTGTCCTCGAGCTTGAGCGCCGCGTTCTCGGCCGCGGCGAGCGCCTCGGCCTCCGGGTCCGACGCGGTCTCCGAGACCGAGTAGACCTCGAAGCCCTTCTCGCGGTGGTTCTTCGTCGAGTTGCAGTGCAGGGAAACGAACAGATCCGCGTTGAGGTCGTTGGCCTTCTTCGAGCGGTCGGAGAGCGGGACGAAGACGTCGCTGTCGCGGGTCAGCACCACGTCGAAGTCGCCGCGCCGGCGCAGGACGCGCGCGAGCTCGAGCGCGGTCGCGAGCGTGATGTTCTTCTCCAGCGTGCCGTGCACGCCGGTCGCGCCCGGGTCCTTGCCGCCGTGGCCCGCGTCGACGACGACGACGCGGCGGCGCGGCTTGGCCGACGCGGCGGACGCCGCCGGCGCCGGGCCGGAGGCGAGCAGCAGCGACGCCGTCAGGACGAGGGCGAGCCGCATCATTCGAGGATGATCCGGTAGTCTTCCCACATGAGCTGGGGATCGGTCTGGATCTTCAGCGCGCGGTGGACGTTCTTTTCGATGGCGTCGAGCTGGACGCGGAACGCGTCGGACACCGACGGGTGCAGCAGAATGCGGATCGAGCCGCCCGGGCGCCCGCCGGTGAGCTCCATGATCTCGCGCTGGATCTTGATGCGCAAGGTCTCCGTCGAGAGCACGCGGCCCGAGGCGCGGCACTGCGGGCAGTCGGTGGTGAGCAACGCCGCCGTCGACATGCGCTTGCGCTCGCGCGTGAGCTCGATGAGGCCGAGCCGCGTGATCGGCAGGATGCGGATTTTCGCGCGGTCGGCGCGGCACGCCTCGGCGAACGCCTCCATGACCTTCTGGCGGTTCGAGGCCTTGCGCATGTCGATGAAGTCGACCACGATGATGCCGCCGATGTTGCGCAGGCGCAGCTGCTGGGCCACCATCGTCGCGGCCTCGATGTTCGTCTGCGTGACCGTCTCCTCCTGCGACTTCGAGCCCGTGAAGCGGCCGGTGTTGACGTCGATCGCGCACAGAGACTCGGCCTCCTGAATGACGATCGAGCCGCCGTTGGGCAGCGGCACCTTCGTCTCGCGGATGCTCGCGATCTCCTTTTCGACGTGATGCGCCTTGAAGATCGGCGTCTTCGAGTCGTAGAACTTCACGCGGTCCTTGAGCTCGGGCGCGAAGCCCTCGACGAACTTCACGACTTCCTCGCAGGTCTGCTTGTTGTCGAGCATGTAGACGTAGACCTGCTCGGACATGATGTCGCGCGCGATCTGCAGCGCGAGCGTCAGGTCCTGATGCAGCAAGGTCGGCGGCGGCGTCTCGGCGAACTTTTTCTCGATTTTCTGCCAAGCCTCGTAGAGATACTTGACCTCGCGCGTGAGCTCCTCCTCGGTCGCGCCCTCCGCCTCGGTGCGCACGACGACGCCCTTGCCGCCGAGGTGCTCCTTCACCAGGCGCGTGACGATCTTGTCGAGGCGGTCGCGCTCCTCCTGCTCGGCGATGTGCTTGGAGATGCCGATGTCCGTCTGGAACGGAGTGAAGACGAGGTAGCGGCCGGGCAAGGTCACGTCCATCGTGACCTTCGGGCCCTTCGTGCTGATCGCCTCCTTGGCGACCTGGACCATGATCTGTTGGCCCTTCTTCAGCGTGGAGTCGATCGCGGCGCCCTTCTCGCCGAGCACGTCGGAGATGTAGAGGTACGCGTTCTTCTCGAAGCCGATGTTGACGAACGCGGACGAGATGCCGGGCAGGACGTTCTCGACCGTGCCCTTGTAAATGTTGCCGACGATGTTCTGCGCGCTGCGCCTCTCCCAGTGGAGCTCGGCCAGGCGGCCGTTCTCCATGATCGCGATGCGCGTCTCCTCGAACGACGTGTTCGCGAGAACCTCGCGCTTGACCGGCGGCCTCGCGCCGCGAATCTCGTTCGTGCGCTCGGCGCCGTGGCCGTGGCGTTCGTGTCGGTCGTGGCGTTCCTCGCGGCGGTCGCGGCGCTCGCCGCGCTCCGGACGCTCGGCGCGCTCGCCGCCGCGACGGTCCTCATGACGCTCTTGGCGTCGGTCGTCGCGGCGCTCGTCGCGCCGGCTGTCGCGGCCGCGGTTCTGATCGCGGCGCTCGCCCTCGCGCGGCGGCTGGGCCGGCGCGGGCGCGGGAGTCTGACCCGCGTTCTCGGGAGCGGGAGTCGCCGGAGCGGCCTCGCCCGGAGCGGGCGCCGCGCCCGCGGACGGCGCGGGCTGACCCGGTTGTCCGGGCTGGCCCGGCTGTCCGGCCTGCTGGCCGTCGCGACCGCGGCCGCCTCGGCCGCGGCGGCGGCGGCGGCGCCGACGTCCGCCGCCCTCGCCGGGCTGGCGGTTTTGCTGACCCGGCGCTCCGGGCGCGGCCGGCGCCGCGGGCGCGGAACCGGCGGCCGGCGCCTCGCCGGCCTCGGGACCTTCGTCGCCCTCTTCGTCGTCGCCGTCGTCGACGTCGACCTCGGCGTGGACGCCGTTCGTCGCCCCCGGCGCGGCCGGAGCGGCGGGAGCGGCGGACGCCGCGGGCGTCGGCGCGGGAGCGGGAGCGGGCGCCGGAGTCGGAGCCGCGGCGACAGGAGCGGGTTGCGCAGCCGCGACGGGCGCGGGAGCCGGCGCAGGAGCCGGCGCGGGCTCGGGGCGGCGCTCGACGACGGGTCCGGGCGTCGAGCCGTCGTGCACGCGCTCGTAGCGCGGCTTCGGCTTCTCATTATTCGCGTCCGGCGGCGTCTGCGTCGAATCGGTTTCGTTGGACATGGTTTCTCCGAAGTTTAAAGGAGCGCGTAACGGCGCGCGTAGATGTTGGCGACGATGCCGAGCGTGAACAGGTTGATCACGAGGCTCGATCCGCCGTACGAAATCAGCGGCAGCGGGATGCCGGCGACGGGCATGAGGCCCACGCACATCCCGATGTTGAGAGTCACGACGAAGGCGAACATCGAGGCCAGCCCCGCGCAAACGAGGTAGCCGTAACGGTCCCGCGCCAGGCGCGCCGCCGTCACGATGCGCCAGAGCACGAGGAAGTAGAGGCCGAGGATGAGGCCGGCCCCCCAAAAGCCCATCTCCTCGCCGACGTTGGCGAAGATGAAGTCGGTGTGGCGCTCGGGCAGGAAGCCGAGCTGGGACTGCGTGCCCGAGAACAAACCCTGGCCCCACAGCCCGCCCGAGCCGATCGCGACCTTGGACTGGATCACGTTGTACGCGGCGCCCTGCACGTCGGCGTGCGGGGCGACGAAGGCGACGAAGCGGTTGCGCTGATAGCTCTTCATCGAGCGATTGATCACGATCCCGGTCAGCATCGCGGCGGACAAGATCACGGGCGCCGCGATGAACGCGAGCGGCTTGACCGGGATCCGCATCCAGGTCAGCACCCGCCAGATCAGCGCGGAGGCCGCGACGAACGCGAGAATCGTCGTCAGCGCGGCCCAGCCGAAATGGGACGTCGCCATGATGAACGCGGGCACGCTGCCGGGCGCCGCGTTCGGGAAGCGGACCGAGCACAAGGTCAGGATCAGCGGCACCGACAGCGTCAGCGCGCCGTAGCCGAACACGAACAACAGCTGGAAAATATCGGCGCCCGCGCAGAACAGCATGCCGGTGATCGTGGGCAGGAAGGTCAGCGCGGTCGAGAAGTCGGGCTGCTTGAGGATCAGCAGGACGATGGGCGCGGAGATCGCGAGCGCGTAGATCACCGTCGAGAAGTCCGCGATGCGGCGCGCGCGCTTGTCGAGGAAGTCGGCGAGCACGAGCACGATGAGCACGCGCGCGAGCTCGGCGGGCTGGAAGCTGAAGCCCGCGAGCCGCAGCCACGCCTTGTGGCCCCGCGCCGCGGTTCCGATCAGGAGCACCGCGATCATCAGCGTCAAGGCGGCGCCGTACAGGAACTTGGACTGGTCCTGGAAAATCTGATAGTTGAAGGCGAGCATCAGAGAGAACAAGGTCAGGCCGAGCGCGAGCGCCACGAAGTGCTTCTGCAGGATCGACTGGTAGAACATCGTCGTGCTCGCGGCCGAGAGCATCGCGATCGTCCCGGTGACCACGAGGCCGAGCACGGCCGCGATGAACGTCCAGTCGACGCGTCCGGACAGGCCCGACGGCGCGCGCATGGGCGTCATCGCGGGCCTCCGACCGGCGCCGCGACGGGCGCCTGCGCGCCGGCGGCGCGCGCCGCCTTCGCGGCCGCGCGCGCGGCCGCCCTCGCGGCGCGCTCTTTCTCGGCCTCGACCTCGGGGTCGACCATGCCGAAGCGGGCGAGGATCATCTTGCGCGCGACGGGCGCCGCGGTCACGCCGCCGTGGCCTCCGTGCTCGACGAGCACCGCCATCGCGATCGTCGCGGGCTCGCCGGGGCGTCCCGCGTACGCGATGAACCACGCGTGGTCCTCGCCGGAGTTCTGCGCGGTGCCGGTCTTGCCCGCGACGACGAGGCCCGGGAGGTTCACGATCTTCGCGGTGCCCGAGGAGACGACCGCCTCGAGGCCCTTCTGCACGATGTCCCACGCGCTCTCGGTCGCCGGGATGTCGGCGAGCTTCTCCGGGTGCTGGACGAAATCCGGGCGGCCGTCCGCGTAGACGATCTTCTGCGTGAAGTGCGGCCGCCAGACCGTGCCGCGGTTGGCGAGCGCGGACGCGACGACGGCGAGCTGCATCGGCGTGACGGTGAGCTCGCCCTGGCCGATCGCGAGATTCAGCGTGTCTCCGTCGTACCAGCCGCGGCCGGATTCGCGCCGCTCCTCGGGGCCGAACACGTGGCCGGACTTCTCGCCGCGCAGAGCCACGTTCGTGCGCTTGCCGAGCCCGAAGAGTCTTTCATAGCGCTCGATCACCCCGCCGCCGGTCTTGAGGCCGAGGTTGTAGAAGTAGACGTCGCACGAGTCCTCGAGGCCCTTGAACCAGTCGACGCGGCCGTGGCCCGTGCGCACCCAGCAGTGGAAGCGGTGGGGCGGATCGCCGAGGTCGTAGTAGCCGGGGCAGAAGTAGGACGTCTCGGGAACGGCCTTGCCCTCGGCGAACGCGGCGAGGCCGACGACGGGCTTGAAGGTGGAGCCGGGCGGATACGCGCCGGCGATCGCGCTGTTGAACTCGGGGAGCTCGGCGACGTTGCGCTTGACCTCGTCGGGATCCGTCGAAAGCAAGGCATTCGGGTCAAAATCCGGCTGGGAGCTCATCGCGAGGATGTCGCCGTTGCGCGGGTCGATCGCGACCGCGGCGCCCCGGCCGGTGATCGAGCCGCGCAGGCCCTCGTCGGCCGCCTGCTGGACGGCGGCGTCGATCGTCAGGTGCACGTTGCTGCCGGCCTCCCACGGGATGCTCTCGAGCTCGCGTTTGAGGCGGCCCTGCGCGTCGACTTCCATGCGCTTGCCGCCGTCGCGGCCGCGCAGCTCGTCTTCGAACACGCCTTCGAGCCCGAGCTTGCCGATGCGCGAGTCCGCGCGGTAGCCCTTCGCCTTGCGCTCGCGCCACTCGCGCGGGTTCATCTTGCCCATGTAGCCGAGCAGGTGGCTCGCGAAGCGGCCGTGCGGATAGTAGCGGCGCGCTTCTTCGATCAACGCGATGCCCGGATAGATCGTTTTCAGCTCCCAAAGCTGGAACGCGGTGACCTGGGGCAGATTTTCGGCGAGGCGCACGGCCGCCTCGTCGCGCTCGGCCTGCTGGAGCGTCTCGAGAAGCTCGTCGGAGTCGCGGCCGAGCTGGCGCGAGAGCTCGTGCGCGAGCGGCTCGAGGTCCTGGCGCGCGCGGTTCTTGCCGGGCAGGAAGATCAAGGTGAACGCGCCCTGGTTCTCGGCGAGCACGTCGCCCGCGCGGTCGTAGATGCGGCCGCGCGGCGCGCTTTGATAGATGACCTGGGAGCGGTTGCGCTCCGCGGCCTCGCGATAGGTCGCGGCGTCGACGATCTGCAATTGCGCCAAGCGCAGGCCGAGCGCGGCGCCCGCGGCGGCGATCGCCCACCAGAGCAGAGAGAGGCGCTCGCGCGAGCCGTCGGCCCTCATCGCTCCCTCCGCACGTCCCACATCTCCGCGGCGAACACCGCGACGAGCGCGTTCAGCGGCGGCGTGGCGATTGCCGGGATCCAGCCGGTCCACAGCAGCGACGTGCCCGCCGGCCCGAAGAGCTTGCCGAGCACGCCGCGCGCGATCAGGTAGATCCAGGACATGATCAGCACCGCGGCCGCGAGCGGCGGCGTCGCGGCCAGGTCGATCTGGCGCCGGACCATGCCGGCCGCGTAGCCGGCGAAGGCGTACAGGAGCGCGTCGGCGCCGAACAGGTCGGCGCGCAGGACGTCGGAGTAGAGACCCCACATCCAGCCGATGAGCATGGCGGCGATCGGTCCGCGCCGCGCGGCGATCAGCACGGTCAGCGCGAACAGGAGCTGCGGCGCCGCGCCCCAATAGGCGAGGTGCGTGCTCCACCACCACTGCACCAGCATCGCGAAGACGAAGAGCGCGGCGAGGCGCACGGTGCTCATCGTCCCGCCTCCTGCGGCGCGTTCGACGAACCCGCCGCGGGCGCGAGCTCGCTCGCCGTCGCGCTCGACGCGGCCGGACTCGCGCGGCGTCGGCGGCGGATCGGAGCCGCGCTCGCGGCGGCGCTCGACACGGCGACCGCGACCGTCGCCGGCGCCGCGGCGGAGGCGCGGGGCGCCGCGGGCTCCCCCGCCGGCGCGCGCGCGCGCAGGATCAGAACTTCCTGCAGCGACGCGGCGTCCATGGCGGGCGCCACTTCGACCGACTGGAACGCGAGGAACGGGTCGCGCGGATTGACTTCGGCGACCGAGCCGACCAGGACGTCCGGCGGGAAGGTCACGCTCGTCGGCGAGGTGTACACCGAATCGCCGGCGACGATCTTCGCCTCCGAGTTGATGTAGTTCATCAGCAGGCGCGCCGGATTCTGGCTCTGGCCCTGGACGAGGCCCTCGAGCGTGCCCGACGAGAGATACGCGGCGACCGCCGAGCGCTCGTCGGTGAGCAGGAGCACGGTCGACTCGCGCGCGCGGACCTCGACGACGCGGCCGACGGCGACGACGACGTCGTCGCGGCGGCCGAGCACGGCGTCGTTGAGCGAAACGCCCTGGTCCTCGCCGGCGTCGACGGAGACGGAGCTGTACCAGCGCAGGGGATCGCGCTCCATCACGTGCGCCCAGACCGGGTGCAGGGCGGCGGGCGTCTTGAGGCCGAGCTCATGGCGCAGACGTTCGTTCTCGACGGAGAGGCTTTCGACGGTCGACTTGAGCCAGGCGGTGCCGAGCACCTCCTTCTGCAGACGGCGGTTCTCGACGTCGGCGCTCAGCAGCTCGCGCACGCGCTCCGGCGCCTGCGCGATCTTTTGGAAACCCTGCTCGCCCTGATAGGACAGCGGGTCGAGCACGTAGGCCGCGCAGGCCTTGAAGGCCCGAACGGGCGACGAGAGCGGCAGGGACAAGAGGACCAGCGACAGCGCCATGAGCGAGCCCATGACGTAATGCGCGATCCGCGTTTCGCGTTGCATGCGTTCCGGCCTCAGGCCGGTTTCGCGACGATGGCGGAACGACGGCGGCGGCGCCCGAAGGCGCCGGGCTTACGAGCGGTCCCGGTAGGACGTGACGAAATCGGGGCGCCGGTCCATGATGTTGTCCAGCTCCTCGAGGAACTTGCCCGTCCCGAGCGCGACGCAGCTCAGGGGGTCCGCGGCTCGCACCACGGGAAGCTCGGTTTCCTGCCGAATGAGGTCCGGAAGACCTCGAAGCAGAGAACCGCCTCCCGCGAGCATGATCCCGCGGTCCACCAAATCCGCAGCCAATTCCGCCGGAGTCTCCTCCAGCGTATTCTTGATGACGTCCAGGATGAGCTGCACCGGCTCCATCAGAGCCTGGCGCACCTCTTCCGACGTGATGAGAACGGTCTTCGGCAGGCCGGTGGCTTGATCCCGACCCTTGACCTCCATCGTCTTCTCCTCTTTCAGAGGGAAAACCGAGCCGATCTGGATCTTGACCTCTTCCGCCGTGGTCTCGCCGATCAGGAGGTTGTACTTGCGTCTAAAGTGCATCATGACGGCTTCGTCCATCTCGTCGCCCGCGATGTCGAGCGACTTGGAGACGACGAGGCCGCCGAGAGAAATCACCGCGGCCTCGGTGGTGCCGCCGCCGATGTCGACGATGAAGTTTCCGTGCGGCTCCGAAATGGGGAGGTCGGCGCCGATCGCGGCGGCCATCGGCTCCTCGATCAGGTACACCTGGCGGGCGCCGGCCTGCTGGGCCGATTCCTGCACGGCGCGCCTCTCGACTTCGGTGATGCCCGACGGAATTCCGATCACCACGCGCGGGTGCAGCAGAGAGCGGCGGTTGTGCACCTTGCGGATGAAGTACTTGATCATCTCCTGCGTGACCTCGAAGTCGGCGATGACGCCGTTCTTCAAGGGCCGCACCGCGACGATCGACGCGGGCGTGCGCCCGAGCATCCTTTTCGCCTCGGCGCCGATCGCGAGGACCCGGCGCGACTCGCGGTCGATGGCGACCACGGAGGGCTCCCTCAGCACGATCCCCTGACCCTTCACATAGACGAGGGTGTTGGCCGTACCCAGGTCGATGCCCATGTCGTTGGAGAACAGGCTGAAGAGGAAGTCGAGCATGTGTTCCTTTTTTTAGGAGACCAGCATGATGAGGCCGCGCGTCGCGTTGTCGCCGAGGCGAGGCGCGATGCGCAGGATGCGCGTGTAGCCGCCGGGGCGCTCCTTGTAGCGGGGAGCGAGCACCTCGAAGAGCTTCGTGTACACGAGCTTGTCGTGAATCTGGCGGCGCACCATGAAGTGCTCGCCCTTCTTCGCGTGCGTGATGAGCTTCTCGGCGTACGGCCGCAGCTCCTTCGCCTTCGCGATCGTCGTCTCGATGCGCTCGTGCTTGAACAGGCTCGTCGCCATGTTGCGCAGCAGCGAGCGGCGATGCGAGCTCGTGATGCCGAGCTGACGCCGTCCCAACGCTTTAGATGCCATATGACTCTCCTAAATCCTTTAAACCACTAAGACACTAAGCTCGTTTCGTTCCTTGTGCCTTTGTGGTTAATCCGTTCGTCGTTAAGCCGGCGAGCCGACCTGCATGCCGAGAGAAAGGCCCATGTCCTTCAGGCGGTCCTTGATCTCGTCGAGCGACTTCTTGCCGAAATTCTTCACCGCGAGCAGCTCCTCGTCGCGCTTGCCGACGAGCTCGCCGATCGTGCGGATGCGGGCGACCTTGAGGCAGTTCGACGCGCGGCTGGTCAGCTCGATCATCTCGATGGGCTGATTGAGGATCTCGCGCAGCTTCGGGTCGAGACCGGCGCCCGAGACCACCGCGTCGGCGCCGCCCTCGGCGCCTTCCTCGAAACCCGCGGCGGCCGCCTCGGCCTGCTGCTCTTCCTCGGGGATGAAGATGTTGAGGGACTCGCGCAGCAGCTTCGAAGACTGGATGAGCGCCTCGGCCGGGTTGAGCGAGCCGTCCGTCCAGATCTCGAGGATCAGGCGGTCGTAGTCCGTGACCTGGCCGACGCGCGCGTTCTCGACGTCGTAGTGAACCTTGACGACCGGCGAGAACAAGGCGTCGACCGGCAGGAAGCCGGCCGCCCACTGGTTCTGCGCGCGCAGCTCCTCGGCGGGAACGTAGCCGCGGCCCTTGGATATCTCGATCTCCATGTCGATCTTGCCGCCGGCCTCCAAGTGCGCGATCACCAGGTCCTTGTTGACGACCTCGACGTTCGCGTTGCCCTGGATGTCCTTCGCGGTGACGGTGCCTTCCTTGCTGACCTGGAGGTAGACGGTCTCCGGGCCGTTGGAGAAGAGCTTCACGCGCAGCTTCTTGAGGTTGAGGAGGATGTTCATCACGTCTTCCTTCACGCCGGGAAGCGCCTGGTACTCGTGCGTCGCCTTCTCGATGCGGACCGCGGTGACGGCCGCTCCCTCGAGCGAGGAGAGCAGCACGCGGCGCAGCGCGTTGCCGACCGTGTGGCCGTAGCCGCGCTCGTAAGGCTCCGCGACGAATTTCGCGTAGCTCTCCGACATCGTCTTCTCGTCGACGGAAAGCTTCTGCGGCAGGATCAGTTCTTTGTAGGCCATGTTCTCATCTTCTCCGGTGTCGAATGATTCAAAACGTCTGGTTCAGCGGGTATTCTCCGGCGTTAGCGCGAATAATACTCGATGATCAGCTGGTCGTCGATCTTGAAGGACATCTCCGCCCGCTCCGGGATGCGGAGGAGCTTGGCGGACAGCTCGGCCTCGTTGAACTCGAGGAAGGCCGGGCGGTTGTTGAGCTTCTTGGCCGTCTCGAGGCTCAGCTTCACGCCGACGTTTTCCTTCAGCTTGGGCGTCAGCGAGATCACCTGACCCGCCTTCACCGCGTAGGACGGGATGTTGACGAGCTTCCCGCCGACCTTGACGTGGCCGTGCTTGACGAGCTGGCGCGCGGTCTTCAGCGACGTCGCGATGCCCATGCGGCGCACGACGTTGTCGAGCCGCAGCTCCAGCGCGCGCAGCAGATGGTCGCCCGAGGCCTCGCGGGCCTTGGACGCCTCGGCGACCTTCGTCTCGAAGGGGCGCTCGTTCATCTGGATCATGCGGCGCAGCTTCTGCTTCTCGCGCAATCGGATCGAGTAGGCGGAGGGCTTGCCCCGCTGGGGCTTGGCCATGCCGGGCGTCGCGGGCTTCTTCTCGAAGACGCACTTCGTGTAGCACTTATCGCCCTTGAGGAACAGCTTCTGCTGTTCGCGGCGGCACAGCTTGCAGACGGCGTCGGTATAGCGGGACATCTCTTACACCCTCCTGGCTTTCGGCGGACGGCAGCCGTTGTGCGGCAGCGGCGTCACGTCCTTGAGGCTGACGACGAGCAGACCGGCCGAGCCCAAGGCGCGGACGGCGGTCTCGCGGCCCGGTCCCGGGCCCTTGATGAAGACCGCGACCTGCTTGACTCCCATCTCGGCGGCCTTCTTGGCCACCTTGCCGGCGGTCACGCCGGCGGCGAAGGGGGTGCCCTTCTTCGTGCCGCGGAAGCCGGAGCCTCCGGCCGTCGCCCAGGCGAGAACGTCGCCGCGGTCGTCGGTCAGCGTCACGATGGTGTTGTTGAAGGAGCACTGCACGTGCACCTTCGCGAAGGACACGGACTTCCAGGCCTTCTTCCTGGGAGCCGGCGCCGGTGCGGCTTTCGGCGCGGCGGTGGTTTTTTCGTCAGCCATGATTCGATCCTCTCAGATTCTCAGCGAAATCAATTCTTGCCGGTCGCCGAAGCGGCCTTGCCCACGCCGACCGTCTTGCGGCGGCCGCGGCGCGTGCGCGCGTTCGTCTTCGTGCGCTGCCCGCGAGCGGGCAGGCTGCGGCGATGGCGGTGTCCGCGGTAGGAGTTGATCTCGGTGAGGCGCTGCATGTGCGCGACGACTTCGCGGCGCAGCTCGCCCTCGACCTTGTACTCCTTGGTCAAAATGGTGTTGATCAAGCTGATCTGCTCTTCGGTCAGATCCTTGACGCGGGTCTCGCGCTTGATCGAACCGCTGAGCTTCTCGACGATCTCCGCCGCGCGGGTGCGTCCCACGCCGTACAGGTAGCACAACGCCACGTCGATCCGCTTGTTTTTCGGAAGGTCTACTCCGGCCACACGCGCCATACTTTGTTTCTCCTTTATCCCTTACAAATCGTTCTTTGTGTCTTTGTGGTTGACGTTTCCGTTCAACCCTGACGCTGCTTGTGCTTCGGGTTCGAGCACATGACGCGGACCACGCGGCCGCGCTTGACGATCTTGCACTTCTGGCAAATGGGCTTCACGCTCGCTCTGACTTTCATCGGATTACTCCCGGTAGGTGATGCGTCCCCGGTTCAAATCGTACGGGGACAGCTCGATGCGGACCTTGTCGCCGGGCAGGATCTTGATGTAGTGCATGCGCATCTTGCCGGAGATGTGGGCCAGCACGACTTTCCCGGGGGCGATCTCGACGCGGAACATCGCGTTCGGCAGCGCCTCCAGGATGCTTCCTTCGACTTCGATCTTCTCTTCTTTCGTCATCAAATTTTGCTGGGCAAGGTCAGGATCTCGGAGCCGGTCTCGGTCACGAGCACGGTATGCTCAAAATGAGCGGAAAGCTTGCGGTCCTTCGTGACCGCGGTCCAGCCGTCAGCGAGCGTCTCCACTTCGATGCCGCCGGCGTTCACCATCGGCTCGATGGCGATGGTCATGCCGGCCTTGAGGCGCGGACCCGTCCCGGCCTTGCCGTAGTTCGGAACCGGCGGCTCCTCGTGCAGCGCGCGGCCGATGCCGTGGCCGACGAAGTCGCGCACGACGCCGTAGCCGAAGCCTTCGGCGTGGGCTTGCACCGCCGCGCCGATGTCGCCGATGCGCGCTCCGGCCTTGACCGCGGCGATGCCGCGCTCGAGCGACTCGCGCGTGACGCGGATGAGCTGCTCCGCTTCCGGCGTGATCGTGCCGACGCCGACCGTCACCGCGGAGTCGCCGTAGAAGCGATCGACGACGCAGCCGAAATCGAGCCCGACGATGTCGCCGTCCTTGAGCGCGCGCTTGTCCGACGGAATGCCGTGCACGATCTCGTGATTGATGGACACGCAGATCACGCCCGGGAAGCCGTGGTAGTTCAGGAACGCGGGCTTGGCGCCGCGCTTCTTGAGCTCTTCGCGCGCGATCTGGTCGATCGCGCCCGTCGTGAGGCCGGGCTTCACGAGCCCCTTGAGGTGCACGAGGATGTCGGCGACGACGACGCCCGCGGCGCGCATCGTCGCGATCTCCTCGCGGCTCTTGACCTCGACCGCTTTTTCCATGAACATGCCTAGTTCTTCGCCCCGAGAGCGTTGAGAGACGTGGCGATCGCGGCCTCGACTTCCTCGGGGCTCTGCGACGCGTCGATCTCGCGCAGGACCTGCTCGCCCTTGTAGTAGGCGACGAGCGGCTGGGTCTGGTCCTCGAAAACCATGAGGCGCTTCTTCGCGGTGGCCTCGGTGTCGTCCTCGCGCTGGATGAGCGCGCCGCCGCACTTGTCGCAGACGCCTTCCTTGCGGGGCTTGCGGCTGATGACGTTGAAGACCTCGCCGCACTTCGAGCAGATGCGGCGCGAGCTCATGCGGGCGATCGCGGCCGCGCTCGGCAAGGTCAGCGAGACCACGAGGTCGACCTGCGCGCCGGCCTTGCGCAGGATCTCGTCGAGGCCCCGCGCCTGGTCCACCGTGCGCGGGAAGCCGTCGAACAGGTACTTGCCGCCGGCGACGACCTTGCCCGCGACGATCTCGATGACGATCGGATCGGGGACGAGCTTGCCGGACTTCAGATAGCTCTCGGCCTTGAGCCCGAGCGGCGTCTTCTTCGCGATCTCGGCGCGGAAGATGTCGCCGGTGGCGAGGTACGTGAAGCCGTAGCGCGCGACGAGCCGCTGCGACTGCGTGCCTTTGCCCGAACCCGGGGCGCCGATGAGGATGACGATCATGCCTGGGTCTGCTCCCCGATGTTGAACCAGCGGCCCTGGATGCGTCCCTTCTTGAGGAAGCCGTCGTAGTGGCGCATGATGAGCTGCGCCTCGATCTGGCCCATGGTGTCGAGCGCCACGCCGACGACGATGAGCAGCGAGGTACCGCCGAAGAAGAACGGAACCGTGAACGTGCGGCGCAGGACGTCGGGCAGGACGGCGATCGCGGCCACGGCGAGAGCGCCGCCGAGCGTGATGCGCTCCATGACCCACTCGATGTACTTGGACGTCGGCTCGCCGGGGCGGATGCCGGGGATGAAGCCGCCCGACTTCTTGAGATTGTCGGCGAGGTCCTGCGGATTGATCGAGACCGAGTTGTAGAAGTAGCAGAAGAAGATGATCAGGGAGGCGTAGACGCAGTCGTACGCCCAGTTGCCGCGGTTGATGACTTCCTGGATCTTCTGGCCCCACGCGGTCTGCGAGTAGAACATGGAGAGCGTCAGCGGGACCTGGATGAGCGAGATCGCGAAGATGACCGCGATGACGCCGGACTGGTCGACCTTGAGCGGCAGGTAGCTCTGCGAGCCGCCGTACATGCGCCGGCCGACCATGCGCTTGGCGTACTGCACGGGCACGCGGCGCACGGCCGTCTCGAGCCAAACCACGCCGATCGTGACCGCCAGAAGCGCCGCGACGATCGGGATCGCCGTGAACAGGCTCATTTCCTCGAGGCTCACGAGCTGGAAAAGGCTCATCGTCGCCGCGGGGATGCGCTCGACGATGCCCGCGAAGATGATCAGCGACACGCCGTTGCCGATGCCCGACTCGGTGATCTGCTCGCCGAGCCACATGACGAAGATCGTGCCCGCGACGAGGGTCAGCACGGTGATGAAGTAAAACGGGAGGCCGGGGTTCGAGACCACGGGGATGTTGCCCGGCGTCGGCATCTTGGTAATCGCGAGCGTGAGGCCGAAGGACTGGAAGATCGCGAGGCCGAGGGTCAGATAGCGCGTGTAGTTGTTGAGCTTGCGCCGGCCGAGCTCGCCTTCCTTGGCGAGGCGGTCGAGCGCCGGGAAGACGTGGGCGCCCTGGAGCAGGCTCACGATGATCGAGGCGTTGATGTACGGCATCACGCCCATCGAGAAGATGGAGAAGCGGCCGAGCGCGCCGCCCGAGAACGTGTTCAGGAAGCCGAGCAGTCCGTTGGACTGCGCGTTGAAGATCGCGCGGATCGCGGCCGAGTTCACGCCCGGGATCGGAATGGACGCGCCGACGCGGAAGACCGCGATCGCGCCCAGCGTGAACGCGATGCGCTTGCGCAGGTCGGGAACTTCGAAGAAATCGCCGAGGCCGGCCATTTTAAGCCTTGACGACCTCGGCCTTGCCGCCGGCCTTTTCGATCTTGGACTTCGCGGGGCCGGAGAAAGCGTGCGCGGAGATCTTGAGCGCGCGCTTGAGCTCGCCGTCGCCGAGGATCTTGACCGGGCGGCGGCCGTTGATGAGGCCGTGGATGCGCAGGTCCTCGATCGCGATCTCGGCCTTGTTCTTGAACACGCGCTCGAGCGTCTCGAGGGAGATCAGCTGATACGTGACCTTGAACATGCCGTTGGTGAAGCCGCGCTTGGGGATGCGGCGCAGCAGGGGCGTCTGACCGCCTTCGAAGCCGACGAGCTTGCCGTCGCCGGAGCGCGAGCGCTGCCCCTTCTGGCCGCGCGTCGCGGTCTGGCCGGTGCCGGAGCCTTCGCCCATGCCGAGGCGGATCGGGCGGCGGCGCGCGCCGACGGCCGGCACGAGGTTCGAGAGATTGATGTTCTTCGTCGTGGTCATAAGAGGTTTCCCGTGTCCGGAGATTACTTGCCGCGCAGCTTGGCGATGTCTTCCTTCGTGCGCAGCATCTTCAGCGCCACGAACGTGGCGCCGACGGTGTTGAAGGGATTCGACGAGCCGAGGCTCTTGGTCAGAACGTTCTTGATGCCCGCGGCCTCGAGGACCGCGCGCACGCCGCCGCCCGCGATGACGCCGGTGCCCGCCGCGGCCGGCTTCATCCAGACCTTGCCGGAGCGGAACTTCGCGACGATCTCGTGCGGGATCGTGTCGCCGACCATCGGGAACTTCATGAGCTCCTTGCGGGCGGCCGAGTTGCCCTTCATGATCGCGGCCTGGACTTCCTTGGCCTTGCCCAGACCGAAGCCGACCTGGCCGGCGCCGTCGCCGACGACGACGAGCGCGGAGAACGAGAAGCGCTTGCCGCCCTTGACGACCTTGGCCACGCGGTTGATCGTGACGACGGTCTCCTTGAGGCCGCCTTCCTCGCGCGGGTTGTCGCGGCGCGGGCCGCGGCGCGGGCCGCGGCGGTCGCCGCCGCGGTTGTCGCCGCCGCGGTTTTCGCCGCGGCTGTCGCCGGGCTGCGGCTGCGGAGGAACGGGCTGCTGGGGAACGGTCGTCGGGGTTTCGGGGCTCATCTAAACTTTCTCCTAGAAATCGAGTCCGCCGGCGCGCGCGGCGTCGGCCAAGGCCTTGACGCGGCCGTGATACACGTACGCGCCGCGATCGAACATGACCTGCTTGACGCCGGCCTTGATCGCTTTCGCCGCGATCGCCTCGCCGACCTTCTTCGCGGCCTCGATCGACTTCGCCGACTTCGCGGCCTTTTTAAGGTCCTTGTCGAGCGAGGACGCGGCGGCGAGCGTCACGCCCTTCGCGTCGTCGATGACCTGCGCGTAGATGTACTTGAGGCTGCGGTGCACGGACAGGCGCGGCCGCTCTCCGCGGTGCTCGAAGAGGCGCGCGCGCGTCGCGGCGCGGCGATGGCTATAGCGGGTCCACTTGTCTTTCATGATTATTTCTTGCCTCCCGCTCCGGCTCCGGCGCCGGCGGCCGTCTTACCGGCCTTCTTGCGCACGTGCTCGCCCTGGTAGCGGATTCCGGTCTGCTTGTACGGCTCCGGCTTGCGCAGCTCGCGGATGTCCGCGGCGACGGAGCCGACCATGTCCTTGCTGCTGCCCGACACGGTGATCAAGGTCTTCTTCGCGTCGACCGTGATGGTGATGCCCTTCGGCGCCTCGTAGACGACCGGGTGAGACTTGCCGAGAGAGAGCGTCAGCTTCTGGCCGACGAGCTCGGCGCGAAAGCCGAGGCCGTGGATCTCGAGGACCTTCGAGTAGCCGTTGGCCACGCCGAGGACGAGATTGTTGAGGCGCGCGCGCGACATGCCCCAGATCGCGGACGCGTCCTTCGCGACGGTGATGTCGGAGGTGAGGACGACCTTGCCGTCCTTGATCTCGGCCTTCACGTACGGGTGCAGGGCTTCCTGCAGCTCGCCCTTCGGCCCCTTCGCGGTGACCTTGTTGCCGTCGAGCTTGACCTGCACGCCCTGCGGGATGATGACCGGCTGTTTTCCAATTCGGGACATTGTTTTTACCAGACCTGGCAGAGAATTTCGCCGCCGACCTTCTTTTCCTTCGCCTGGCGATCCGTCATGACGCCCTGCGAGGTGGACAGAATCGTGACCGCGAAGCCGCCGCGCACGCGCGGGATGTCCGTGTACGAGCGGTACACGCGCAGGCCGGGCTTCGACACGCGCTTGATGCCGCGGATCACGCACTCCTTGGTCGGGGAGTACTTGAGGAACACGCGGATCGTTCCGCGCTTGTTGGTCCCGTTGTAGAGGGACTTGAAGTTCGCGATGAAGCCCTCGTCCTTGAGGACGCGCACGACCTCCATCTTGAGCTTCGACATCGGCACGTCCACGCGGTCCTTCTGGCGGACGTTCGAGTTGCGGATGCGGGTGAGCAGATCGGAAATAGGGTCCATGATTTACCTTACCAGGAAGATTTCTTGACGCCCGGCAAGAGACCGCCGTGAGCCATTTTGCGGAAGCACATGCGGCAGAGACCGAAGTCTCGGTAGACGGCGCGCGGCCGTCCGCAGATCTGGCAGCGGTTGCGCTGCCGGGTGGAGAATTTGGGCGTCTTCGACATCTTCGCGCGCCAAGCCGTAGTAGCCATGGATCAGTTCCTTCCCGCCGCGGCGGGCTGCTTGAACGGCATCCCGAGCTCCTTGAGGAGGTCGAGGCTGAACACGTCCTTGCCGCCGTCGATCACGAACGAGATGTTCATGCCGCGCTGCTTGGGCACGCGCTCGCTGTTGATCTCCGGGAAGATCAGCTGCTCTTTCAAGCCGAGATTGAAGTTGCCGGAGCCGTCGAAGCCCTTGGGCTCGAGGCCGCGGAAGTCGCGGATGCGCGGGATCGCGATCGTGATCAGGCGATCGACGAACTCCCACATGCGGTCGCCGCGCAAAGTGACGCGCACGCCGATCGGCATGCCCTCGCGCAGCTTGAAGTTCGAGATCGACTTCGTCGCCTTGCGCACCTGAGGCCACTGGCCGGTGATCAGCGCGAGCTCCTCGCGCGCGTTGTCCAGCATCTGGACGTTGTCGCGCGCCTCGGAGACGCCGATGTTCACCACGACCTTCTGCAGTCGCGGCACCTGGTTCGGATTCTTGAGGCCGTGCTTCTCCATCAAGGAGGGCACGACGGTCTGCGCGTAGTGCGCCTTCAGGCGCGGAGCCGCGTGCGGCGTCTCGCGGCCGTCGGCGTTCACCTCGAACGCCGGACCCGCGGACTTGGAGGCGGCCTGCTTCTCGAGGCCCGCCTTCTTCGCGGCGGCGGCGGCTTTCGCCGCCTTCGCCGCCTTTTCGTCAGTCGTTTTCTCAGCCATTGTCTTGAACCGGTCCCTTAAGCGATCGTCTCGCCGGACTTCAGCGCGACGCGGACCTTGTCCCCGTTCGGCTGCGTCTTCAGCTTCACGCGCGTCGGCTTGCCCGTCTTCGGGTCCGCGAGCATGACTTTCGAAATGGAAATCGGCGCCTCGAGCTTCACGAGCCCGCCGGCGTCCGTCTGCGTCGGCTTCTTGTGCTTGGTCACGACGTTGATCTTGGAAACGAGCACGCGCGAGGGCGTAAAGGCGTCTCCGGCGATGATCTGCAGGACCTCGCCGGTCTTGCCCTTGTCCTTTCCGGAGATGACGACGACCGTGTCCTTCTTCTTGATCTTGAACTTCACGTTAAACGACCTCCGGGGCGAGCGAGACGATCTTCAGGTATTCCTTGTCGCGCAGTTCGCGCGCCACGGGCCCGAACACGCGCGTGCCCTTCGGCTCGTTCTTGTCGTCGATGAGGCACGCGGCGTTGTCGTCGAAGCTGATGTAGGAGCCGTCGGGGCGGCGGATGTTGCGCTTGGCGCGCACCACGACCGCCTTGACGACCTGGCCCTTCTTGATCGCGCCGTTGGGAAGCGCGTCCTTCACGGTGCAGACGATGATGTCGCCGAGGCTCGCGTAGCGCCGGTAGCTGCCGCCCATCACGTGGAAGCACTGGAGCTTGCGCGCGCCGGAGTTGTCGGCGACGTTGAGCATGGTTCTGAGCTGGATCATGGCTTACTTCGCCTCCGCGGCCTTCGGGGCCGCCTTGACGACGCGCACGAGGCGCCAGCGCTTGAGCTTGGACAGCGGGCGCGTGCTCGTGATCTCGACGAGGTCTCCCTCGCGGGACTGGTTGCTCTCGTCGTGCACGTGGAACTTGCTCGACTTCGTCATCACCTTCGCGTAGAACGGGTGGCGGACCGTGCGGGTCACGCGGACGGTGCGCGTCTTGTCCATCTTGTCGGACACGACGACGCCCTCGAACGACTTTCTGTTGGCGCGCTCCTCGGCGGCGGGAGCGGCGGCGACGGCGGCGGTCTTCGTCACTTCGCGGCCTCCTTCATCTGCAGATAGGTCTTGAGCCGCGCGATCTCGCGGCGCACGTCGCGCAGCTCGATCGGGTTCTTCAGCGCGGCGACTTTGTGCGAGAACTCCATTTTCGCCCGCTTCTCGAGCGCGGCGCGGAGCTCCGCGGAGAGCTCCTTGACGCCCAGGGCGGACTTATCCTGGACCGTCGTCGTCTTCTTCTTGTCGGCCATCTTAGATGTGCTCCCGGGCGATGAACTTGGTCTTGATCGGCAGCTTGTAGGAGGCCATCTTGAGGGCGTGCTGCGCCTCTTCGCGCGTCAGACCCTCGACCTCGAACAGCATGCGGCCGGGGCGGATGACCGCGGCCCAATGATCCGGCGCGCCCTTGCCCTTGCCCATGCGCGTCTCGGCGGGGTGCTTCGTGATCGCCTTGTCGGGGAAGATGCGGACCCAGAGCTTGCCGCCCTTCTTGAGGTGGCGGCTGATCGTCACGCGCGACGACTCGATCTGGCGCGCGGTGACCCACTTGGGCTCGAGCGCCTTGAGGCCGAACTCGCCGAACGCGAGGGAAACTCCGCGCTTCGCGGGACCCTTGATGCGCGGGTGGCTGTGCGGCTTGCGGTACTTGACGCGCTTGGGCATCAGCATGTTACTTGCCCCCCTCGACGACCTCGGCCACCGGGGCCGCGGGACCGTCGGAGCCGCTCTCGATCGCCATCGCGGCGGCCGCGAGCGCGGCTTCCTTCTTGGCCATCTGCTGCAGCTCCTTGAAGGACTTCACGAAGTGCTGCTTCTTGAAGATCCAAACCTTGACGCCGATGAGGCCGGCGGACGTCATCGCCTCGGCCGTGCCGTAGTCCACGTCGGCGGCGTAGGTGTGCAGGGGCACGCGGCCCTCGCGGTTCCACTCGCGGCGCGAGATCTCGGCGCCGTTGATGCGGCCGGAGACCATGACCTTGATGCCGAGCGCGCCGGACTGCAAAGTGCGCTCCATGGCGCGCTTCATCGCGCGGCGGTGCGCGATGCGCTTCTCGAGCTGGGCCGCGATCGACTCGGCGACGAGGCGGCTGTCGAGCTCGGGGTCCTTGATTTCCACCACGTTGACGCGGGTCTGGCGCTGGCTGATCGCCTCGACCTGCTTGCGCAGGGACTCGATGTCGGCGCCCTTCTTGCCGATGACGACGCCCGGGCGCGCGGTGTGGATGAACACGCGCAGGAACGTACCGGTGCGCTCGATGCCGACCCAGGAGACGGCGGCGGCCTTGAAGGTCTTGCGCACGATGTTGCGGATCTTGAAGTCCTCGCCGATCAGCGTCGGCGCGTCCTTGATGGAGAACCACTTCGACTGCCAGTCGTGAATGTAGCCGAGGCGGAGCGCGTTCGGATTGGTTTTATTGCCCATGATTACTTCCTCTTGGAGGCGGCGCGCTCGTCGGAGACGACGACGGTCACGTGGCAGACTTTGCGTTTGAACGTGTAGGCCCGGCCCTGCGGGGCGGGCAGCATGCGCTTCATGTTTCCCATCGGCCCCATCGTGGACCAACAGGACTTGATGTAGACCTTCTGCGGGTCGATCTGGTGGCCGGCCTTCGCGGACTGGGTGACCAGGTTCGCGGCGGCGGAGCGGACGGTCTTCGCGATCATCGTCGAGCAGACGCGCGCGACCATCGGCAGATAGCGTTCGGCTTCGAACACGGTCTTGCCGCGGATCTCGCGGAGGACCTGCGCGACCTTGCGCGTTCCGTATCTCTGAAATCGAGCGTGGGCGGTGGCTTCCATGGCTTATCCTTGTTTCATTGACCGTTCGACCCTCAGGTCTTGGCGGTCGCATCCTTCGACGTCCCGCCGTGCGCCTTGAAGAAGCGCGTGAACGAGAATTCGCCGAGCTTGTGGCCGACCATCTGCTCGGTCACCGAGACCGGCAGGAACTTGCGGCCGTTGTGAACGGAGAACGTCTGCCCGACGAACTCGGGGACGATCGTGCAGCGGCGCGACCAGGTCTTGATCGGCTTGCGCTCGCCGGCGGCGACGCTCTTCTGGACCTTCGCGAGCAGCTTCGGGTCGACGTAGGGGCCCTTCTTGGTGGATCGGCTCATTTCATTCTCTCTTTACGCGTGGGACGCCGAGCGGCGCCGGTCGGAGACGATCATCCAGCCCCAGACCTTCTTCTTGTTGCGCGTCTTGAAACCCTTGGACAGCTGGTTCCACGGCGAGCGCGGGTGGTTGTTGCCCTTGCTCTTGCCGCGGCCGCCGCCGAGCGGGTGGTCGGTCGCGTTCATCGCTCCGCCGCGGACGGTGGGACGAATTCCGCGATGACGGGAACGCCCCGCCTTGCCGAGCGAGATCGTGTTGTGCTCGGTGTTGCCGACCTGGCCGATCGTGGCCATGCAGGCGTCGGGGACCATGCGGACCTCGCCCGACGGCATCTTGAGCTGCGCGTAGCCGGCGTCCTTCGCCATGAGCTGCGCCTGCGAGCCGGCGGAGCGCATCATCTGCGCGCCCTTGCCGGGGATCAGCTCGACGTTGTGGACGAAGGTACCTTCCGGGATGTTGATCAGCGGAAGGGCGTTGCCGACCTTGATCTCCGCGGCCGGGCCGCTCGAGATCACGTCGCCGACGTTCATGCCCACCGCGTGGAGCACGTAGCGCTTCTCGCCGTCGGGATACTGCACGAGGCAGATGCGGGCGGTGCGGTTCGGATCGTACTCGATCGTGGTGACCTTGCCGGGGATGCCGACCTTGTCGCGCTTGAAGTCGATCAAGCGGTAGGCGCGCTTGTGCCCGCCGCCCTGGTGGCGCACCATCACCGTGCCGGTGTTGTTGCGGCCGCCCTTCTTGGTCAGGTGCGTGACGAGGCTCTTCTCGGGGACGTCCGTCGTCAGCTCGGAGAAGTCCGCGGAGGTCATTCCGCGGCGGGAAGGCGTGTACGGCTTATAGGATTTGATCGGCATGGGGGCTTACCTCAGGACGCGGACTTCGCCGCGAAATCGATCTTCTGGCCCTTGGCGATCGTGACGATCGCCTTCTTCCAGTCCGCCTTCATGCCGCCGCCGCGACCCATGCGGCGGAACTTTCCGGGGATGATCATCGTGCGGATCTTCTCGACGTCGACCTTGAAGAGGGTCTCGACGGCGAGCTTGATGTCGGTCTTCGACGCGCCGGGGGCGGCCTCGAAGAGGTACTGATTGTGCTTGTCCTGCAGGTTCTGGCCGCGCTCGGTGAGCAGCGGGCGAACGAGGATCCCGTGGATGGCTTTCTCGGACATTGTCTTTACCCTAGTTCCAGCGCGCGCCGAGCTTCTCGAGCGCGGGCTGCGTGATGACGATCTTCTTGCAGTTCAAGACTTCGTACGCGTTGATGTCCGCGGCGAGGCGAACCTCGACGAGCGGGATGTTGCGGCTCGCGCGGGCGACGGCGTCGCTCTTCGCGTCGAGGACGATGAGCGTGCGGCCCTCGCAGCCGAGCTTCTCGAGGACGCCCGCGAACAGCTTCGTCTTGGCTTCCTTCAGGCCGAGTTCCTTGACGCAGACCAGGCCGCCGTCCTGCGCGCGGGCCGAGAGGGCCTGGGCGAGGGCGAGCTTCGCCTTCTGGCGCGGGAAGTCGAGGTGCGAACCGTAGCCGGAGCGCGGCCCGTGGATGATCGCGCCGTGGCGCCAGAGACCCGACCGGATCGAGCCCGCGCGGGCGCGGCCGGTGTGCTTCTGCTTCCACGGCTTCTTGCCGCCGCCCGAGACTTCGGACCGGCCCTTCGTGTGCGCGCCGTACTGGCGCTGGTTCGCGAGGTAGACCGTGACGAACTCGTGCAGGAACGTCTTCGACGGCTTGTGCCCGAAAATCTTCTCCGGGAGAGCGACCGTGCCGACTTCCTTTCCGCTGACGTCGAGAATCTTGGCGTCCATTGTCTTTGTTCCTGCCTACTTCTTGCCGGGCTTGGCGCCGGGCTTGATGATGTTGCCCATCTTGTCCTTCTTGATGGTGGAGCGGATGATCTCGGTGCGGAACTTCTTGTTCTTCACCGTCTCATGGATCGTGACGAGGCCGCCGCGCGGGCCGGGGACGGCGCCGGCGAGATAGATCAGGCCCTGCTCGGGATCGATCTGCACGATTTCGATCTTGATCGTCGTCGTGACCGCGTCGCCGTAGTGGCCGGCCATGCGCTGGCCCGGGAGCACGCGGCCGAGCGCGCGCCGCGAGGCGAGCGAGCCCGGCGAGCGCTCTTTGTCCGACGCGCCGTGCGAGCCGGGCATGCCGCGGAAGTTGTGGCGCTTCATGACGCCGGCAAATCCGTGGCCCTTGCTGATACCCTGCACGTCGACGTAGTCGCCGGGCTTGAACGCGGTGTCGGCCGCGACGGTCTGGCCGGCCTCGAGGCCCTTCACGTCGTCGACGCGGATCTCGCGCACGTAGCGCGCGGTCGCGGCGCCGGCCTTCTTGAACTGGCCGACCTGGGACTTCGAGATCGTCTTCTCGCGGCGCGAGCCGAAGCCGAGCTGAACGGCGTTATAGCCGTCCTTCGAGTCGGCTGTTTTGACTCGAAGGATCGGGCACGGGCCCGCCTTCACGACGGTGACGCCGTAAAGGTTCTGATCCTTCGGATGATAGATCTGCGTCATGCCGACCTTCTCGCCCAAAATGGCGTGGAAGGTCGTCGGGGCTTTCTTCACCCCGCCCGTCTCAGCCGTCGCCGTCGTCGCTTGCGCTTCGCTCATAAGACAAAAAGCTCCCTATATTTGTGGAAAGCCGAAAAAGGCCGTCCGTTCAAGCTCTGTTGAATCAGAGCTTGATTTCGACGTCGACGCCCGCCGGCAGATCGAGCTTCATCAGCTCGTCCACCGTCTTAGGAGTCGTGGAATTCAACTCGATGAGGCGCTTGTGCACGCGCATCTCGAACTGCTCCCGCGACTTCTTGTCGACGTGCGGAGACCTCAGCACGGTGTACTTTTTAATGTGCGTCGGCAACAGAATGGGGCCCGAAACGACTGCTCCCGTACGCTGGGCCGTCTCGACGATCTTGCCGACGCTGGCGTCAAGGACGCGGTGGTCGTAAGCGCGAAGCCGGATGCGGATTCTCTGCTGCGGATTGTTCGTCTCGGCCATAATTATACCTTATTCCTGTGTCTTTGACTAGCTGATAATGTCGGCGACGACGCCGGCGCCGACGGTATGACCGCCTTCGCGAACGGCGAAGCGCAGGCCCTTCTCCATCGCGACGGGCACGATCAGCTCGCACTCGATGTCGATGTTGTCTCCCGGCATGACCA
>Ga0209208_10000557_pt1 | contig 48979 bp, 37 predicted proteins | sample S1TSphfallax_3_FD_187694 | JGI IMG/M metagenome (GOLD analysis project Ga0209208, IMG submission 187694) | Host-associated microbial communities from peat moss isolated from Minnesota, USA - S1T2_Fd - Sphagnum fallax MG (SPAdes) (version 2) | ecosystem: Host-associated > Plants > Peat moss >... | reverse complement strand
CAAATTCAAGGTCATGATCTTTAGGTAGGAAAGGTGATTTTTTTGGAATAATTGATATGCAAATTGAAATTTATAATTAAATATCAATTTTAATTAGTTGTTAAGCTTCACACCTATATAAACCCATATTTTAATTTGTTGCAAACTTTTGTACTAGTACAATTTTTAGCATTGGGGAAATGTGTAGTGTGTATATGGAATTGGACCTTATTTTCAAATTGAGGTTAAAGGTTCTAGATTTTGAAGGGTTTAGAAAATGGAAAAATTAGGTGCAAACCCTCATTCAAAAAACCTCGAAATAAATTTTTCAATGCCAAAATTGGGACCAAAGGTTGTTATAAAGATGAAGAACCATGCACAACACTAATCCTTACTAAGTAGGTGCTAATATAAAGTTACTATTGCCTTAGGTCACATTAATTTGGTTAATTATTTGTTTATAGGACCAATACAAATCCTTATATCTTGGTTTTTGCTTGATCTTTGCCCAACATTAATAAGAAGGTTCAATGTTGATTGGATATTGAAAAATGACGTAGGTATCTAGGTGGATATGTGGCAAGGTATTGAAAATTGACCCATACATACCTAAATAACATTTCCTATAAAAATTAGGTACATAGATCATACCTCCCTTAGTATTGACTTCTAAATACCTATCAAAATTCATTTGGTTTAACATCATTTGATTTTTTTTTATATGTTGCATATACCTTCCATGTAAACACATGTGAATCATTCAAGTGGGTTATTTTTAGGGTTGTTAGGAGGGATGTCCTTACATCCTTCTTAGCATCTATAATAACAATAACTAGAATATATATTTTTACCAAATTAATTAACTTGGTTTGGATTTACCTTTTCTAGCTCTCCTTTCACATTTTCTTAATATCTTTTTAATGTTGCCCAATGTTCTTTTGCTATTGCCCAACATCCATTGTCATTTTCTTGATTTTTTTTGGCACCCTTGTTATCCTTCAACATTTTCCCATTGTCCCTTAAAGTTTTTTTGACCCTATTAACACTCGTTGGAGTTTTCTTGACATTGTTTGATGTCCCTTACCATCTATTAAACATTGGTCAATGTTTCCCTATCATAATTGTGCCATTATCCCTTTCAGTAAAAAACAAAAATATAAAATTGAATTTGTCATTCTTCCACATTTTCTCCCTTCACCCTTTGTTAAAAAAAATCCCATTGTCCCCCAACATCATCCTAATGTTTCCCACCATCTTGTTGTCATCCTTGTCATCCCTTAAACTTAGATGGGATGTCTTTAAACCTTAACAACTTGTAGTACACCAATTTGAAACAACCCCAAAAGAAGGGATGTTAATGAACTTGGTTTTTAGTAAACCTTTTTGCTTTGAACATAGGTGAAAATTTTCATGTATCCAATTTTATTTGATTTTCCACATTCATCAAAAGAAATTGGAAATTATACATTCAATTTACAATTGGATTTAAATTATAATGAACACTTGCAACTACAAAATGTTTTAGCTACTTTGGACAAGTGCCATCAAACAACTAGTTGCAAAAGACATCATGTGGCATGAAAGTTGTAATGACAATCATAAAGCCTTACAATTATAATTCATTTTCTCATCCATTACCATGGATGAACATGAGTATGACGTGGACCCCATGTAGCCTTACATGGAATTTGATTTTGTGACTACTTTAAGGGTTTAGTTGCATGATGCCAAGTGTTTTAGCTACCTAAGCTAGCTTACTAAGTCTACCTAACCTAGCTTTTAAGACACCTACTTACCTAACATACTTAGGTAAAACAATAAATAGGTACACAATAAATCTTTTGCCAAACCTATTAGACTAACCTACCTACCATAACAAACCTAGTTCAATTAGCCTAACCTAAACCTAACTTAGCTTCACCTACCCAACTAATTTAGTTCACTTAACCTAGCCCAAGCTAACTTTTAAGGTGCAAGTATAAGAGCTTGAACCTTTCACTTTCATAAGGATAAACATGATCCTCAAGAATTGCACCACAATCCCACTATAAAGTGATAAAATTTGTCAACTTATTTATTTCACATTTTGTTACATAGTAAGTAATCACTTTAATTTTGTAAGCATAAATGATGTATAAAAAGCCATTTATAACATTGTAAGTTTCAATCATACATTATTATACACATATAACAAGTCCACCTGTAATAATATAATGGCATGTAAAAGATAATTTGGATGACATTTAGGGTTTATTAGATAACGTGAAATTGAGTTTAGACCAATGTTGTCAATGTATCTAGTTTGCAATGTTAAATATGAAGGTTTAGGTTTTTGTGATTTTAACTTGTCAAGTTGGCAACCTTTTGTTGGGACCAACACAAGAAATAAACCATAGACTTAACCTTTTGTTAGATGCAAACCAAAATTGGAACTATGAAACAACATTTTAAAACACATGTTCAATTTCATTATGTCAAGATGTTGAATTTTTAAAAAAATTGACAAGTAAGCTAAAGTTTTTAATTAAATATTCATTTTTGATTAATTGTTGAATTCTATATCTGTACTTTTTCCTATTTTAGTTTGTTGTGAAACTTTGTACCTATGAGTGAGAACACAATATAAAAAGCTAGTCAAAACCAAGCCTAAATGCATTTTAAGGATTGGGCTTTATCACCTTTCGGTCATGGCTTCCATGTTTTAGCAAACTTGGTTTATAGGAGGATGACCATGTCAATTTAAAAAGCTTAATTTGGACGTGTTTTCATGAATTTTCAAAAAGCATGTCACTAATTGTATGTATATAATGATTATTTTTTACATACATCAAATGTGTACATTTCAACCAAAAATAATAATCTCAAGTATTTTTTAAATACATGATTGAAACCCTTGATGATATATTATAAATTAAATTTATCAAACTTAACATTCTTTTAACATATCAATGCAAATGCAGTAAAACATATCCACCATACATATAAATAATTGTACATAACACATCCTATTTTCAAAAAATGCATCCAAGTCTGTTTTTTTCACATAACAAAAGACATTTTTGTTGAAAAGGAAGTTTTTCAAATTATTTAATTTAAAAGGTCAAAAGTACATTTAATATTTAAAAGGACAATAATGTATAACAAAAAAAAACATATTCTCAACTTATTTTCACTACTAAACCTCCATAATCATCAATATATGTCCATCCATAAATGTTAAGAAAAATGGTCTAGTTTGATAAAGAATAAAGGACATTCAAATTTAATACCACCAATCACCATTAGATTGCCCATTACTACTCACTATGCATTAAATGGACATTGAAATAAATTTAAATTACAAAAAAGTCGTTGAAATGAAAATTCACAAATATACAAACATTTTGATTGATTTCACTACATTTCAATGTGTACATTTTATGTGGTAATTTGTCAAAGTCATAAGGGTGGAGAATTTTATTTGAGTCAATATAGTCCTTGGCTCCTTTTATAAGGACAAAACGCCTATACACTTCTTAGCATTTTGGAATGTGTACTATGTACATGGAATCAAACCCTGAATTTGGAAAATGTGCTTGAACTAGAATCAAAAGGCTTAGAAATTGGAAGAATTGGGCTCAAAACTTGCACTTAAAGAACCTCCAAAAAATTTCAAGTGTCAAAACAACAATAAGTACAACTTTTCAATACAAATAAAAGATTCACCTTTAGATTCTTATGCAAGTAAGTAGTTTTAATTGCTAAAATATAATTAACACTATATAATCTCGATTTTGGATTGTGCAAAATGGTCGAATAAATTAATGTTACACAAAATAAAATAAAAATAAAATTCAATTGTATGTAATATAAATGAAATTGGATGTAATTTAACATCAGACCAGGCTCCAATTATGCTAAGAAAAAATGAAAACCAAAGGTTTTAAAAATTAAAAAAATTGATTTCAAGACCTGAATGAAGGTTCCATAAAAAACTATAAATATTTCAAAATTAAGACCAAAGGTTCCTTTCAAAATGCAGAACCACCAACAATGGCTTGGACCAATCTGTCTTTTATTGATGAATTTTCGCCAAATTTTGAAGAGTAATTTTTAATGATAAGTTCCAGTAGGTAGCCAAAAATTGTATGATTCTGCTTTTCTTTTTTTCCTACTTTCATATTTAGTATGTAGCCAAATTTGGCCAAATTATTTTTTGGATGCTTGTCACTTTGGCTACATCACAAAATCCTTAAAAGAAACCCCGGTTTGGACCTGTGCATATATCTACCCCTTGTTTATGTAACTCACCAAAGCTAGATCATATATACACTTGCACAAAGGGCCCAACTTTATAAGGAGAAAGATGAGTGTCCATTTATAGCATGAAATATATGCTATGTGTGGACTTTTGCTGAATGGGACAAAATTTTGTCAAGAGATTTCACGAAAGCCTTAAATTAATTAATGATCTAGGACACATTGTGACTCTCAATCAGTTGACAAAATACTTACGTTCAAGAGGACATTTACACACAGTGTCGGTTGTCACTATTTAAATCAAATTTCTATTTTCAGTGTGGCTAGGCCTAGCTAGCTTTGTTTTTGTTTGGTTTTGTCACTCAAAAGTCCAGAAACAGAGTGCCTTTAAATACTTTCCACTATTCACTTCCTATTGACATTGCCAAAGAGCCAAACAGAGTCGAGGATAAGCTTCTTAGAGCATCTCCAGCGGTGCTCCGTATGTGATCCTGCACAAAAGAAAAGGATGAAGAAAATCCAACATATGGCAGTTTGACTCAGGAAAATGGTTTTGGCTCAGCAGAATTGCGCCCAAGTTGCCGTGGCTGGCAAGAGGCTCAGCAGTGCTGTGCACCTCAAAAAAGAGTGTAATAAATATGATCTAACTGCTGCTCAGTGTTTCTGATTGGCTCATCATAATGATTGGTCCAGGTGGTTTGTTATTAGTAGTCCCCCACCTATTTGCTGTCCCAGTTTCAGTTTTGTTGCTGGGGTTGCAAAAGAGTACATAACTAAACTTGGATGTGAAAAATATTTTGTCAGGGTCACGTATTGAGCACCGCTTGGAGATGCTCTTAGAAAGGTCACAATTTCACCATCAATAATTGGAGTTTGTTCACAGCTGAGTCAATGAAGGATTGCAATGGATGGTGAGTGACATGGTAGCTGTCAATGTAGTGTTGGTAGGTTCTCAGATTTAAGTAGGTTTAGGTCTAAATAAAGTCTTCTGACTGGAAGTTCCCAGTTTTCTTGGAAATGCCCTTGGAACACAAACAAGGAACTAGCCTCTTTTCAAAATTGGATTTGAACTTGAATTGAGAGTATTGTCTCATTTAAAACATGTTCAAGTTCTCTAAATACATAAGTATTTATATTTTTAAAAATATAAATTTGACCTTACATTTTAAGCAAGTTACTGCATCAGATTGGTTGTACATAATTACTATCTCATAATTATTTCTGTCTCAAACAGTTTGTACTAGTTAAACAAACCAATATTACAAAAGAAAATTATTGTTTAGTTGTGTAAAATGGAGATGGAAGTGAATCTTGTCGCAGACTGAACAAGTTCAAAATTCTTTGTGAAAATATGAGGGGAAGGGATCTTACATCCACTATTCAGGAGGGGGAAGGAAAGGACCTTAGGTTTATTATTAGGCTGAAGAGAGCCTATAAGTAAGCATCAAGTCCCTTCCCATTCCAAATACTGGGTATACTAAAAGATCTATCCTCTTTGTTGGGAGGGTTTATCACAAATTTGATACACATGACAATTGAAATATAGTAGGACATTTGAGGGAGTGTTGTACAGTAGAAAGCGCCCATTCAACTATGAAGGAGCCAATGTAATAATGATCATCAAAAGGAAGATGCACCAAAAACTGCCCATCATCCATAGAAAGATTTAGCCAAATCTGGATATAAGCAAGATAGGAAGTACAAAATTTTAATCATCCTTTCATATTCTTTGATATGTACTGAAAGGAAAGAATACAAATCTGATGATTTGTACTCTTTTGTTTTGAATGACTTTTGCGGATCCCTGAACCAATGTTGGGCAGTTCTCACATTTTTGTGAGAACTATTGGTTCCTGTTTTCACATTGGGTTGTGAGAGCTGGAGTTGTTCTTGTGAAAAATATATATTTTTCCAGTTTGTCAGAACAGATCTATCAAGGTATGAAGATTTTTTTGGGAAAACATATTAACTGGTTCTCAAAGGAACTGGTTTTCACAAACATTGAGAACATCTGGTTATTTCCACCTTTTTGTGAAAACTAATTGTGACAATTTATTTATTTTCTATCTAAAGATCAGGTCAACATTGGTTTAAACCAAAAATTATTTATTTATGTTGTAATGACTTAACTATTAAACCACATGCTTATATGAGAGAAATTAAATCATATATTTTTAATTTAAAGTGTACAATTACCAAAATAAAAAGTCTTGATATCTCTAAATTTATAAACATACAAAAAGTTTTCCCAAGTAAGAGAATGTGGTTTAGTGGTCTAATGATGAATACCTTTCATGATGATCGGGAGGTCTTGGGTTTTGGTCCTAGTATCAAATTCCTGTTGCTCTACATTTCTGAGCTATTCCTACTTGGGCCCCAGACTTTATTTACCCTTGGGAATTGAACTCAGGCAAGGATTTAATATTTTGCCCAGGTATTAGAAAACCAAACCTAGATGCTCTGCCTGATTTCCAAGGTCTTGATTATCACTTGGTTAAGAATTGGCAAGTTGGTTATCAGTTCAAGTATCATACAATTTTATGTTCACCAGATTTGATAATGAGAACTAGATTAAAAATTGGCCTAAACATCAGGTGATTTTGAGATAACCACCCAACACCGATTAGAACCCTCAAGAATCTTTTCATGTACAAAGTTCTGATTTATAATTTCACTTTTTGGCCAAATTTTGTGAGGATAAGAAAAGGCAGGAACCAAGTAGTTTTTCATTTGGCCTCACATTTTGAGGAAGGGGAAAGTCCATTACGGACTAGGTAATCAGCTGGAGCATGCAGGCTACCAGAAATAACTAATATCAAGGGAGTGTTGAGCTTACAGGTTATGGCATGAAGAAGAGCGTGTTATAAAGTATAGCCAACCAGGGACAAGGAACTAGGAGAAAAATCTAGGGACACATGAAAATGCCAATCAGGCAACAAAATATGTAATATAGCTGGGGAGCTCTTGTCTAATGGTATGCTGCCATGTCTAGAGGTATGAAAATGTTGTAGCGGAGCAAAATATGTGATATACTTGGGGAGCTCTTGTTCAATGGCGTGCTGCCATGTCAGCGAGATGCTCCCGCAGCAATCCCTTATGTAACCGATGTAGTTTTTCATTTTGTCTCACATTTTGAGGAATGGGATAGTCTATTACAGAATCAATGTACAAGCAGTTTTCACTTAGCTTCCACATTTTGAGGAATGTTCACCACTACCTGCTGTACTTACTGTTGCCAACAGCCTGTTTGAATGATACCTAGTTGAAGTAAGTCTCACCAAAAAAGAAAGGGGAGTTACTTGCTACATGTGTAAACCCCTAATGCTGGACAAACAGACTCAATGAGTATTGCTAAAGTCTTACTGAAACAGAAATTGCTTCAAGTATTATTTCTTCATCAAATTCCTTACAAATACCTAAATTTTATTGTTTAATTTCTATGGACCACAAGGGATCAGTTTCTCTATTGATTTCCTCTCGAAGAGTCAATTGGTTGCTTAATGGGAGTGGTAGTTCATACCCCAACAATAGAAATCCCACAGATACTAACTTGATTACATCACATGGTTCCTCTCAAAGATTAGATAGAGATTCAGGACAGGATCGGTGAGTGTAATCTATTCCACTTTCTAGTAACCCCTTATTCCCAAAATCTCCAGAGCTCGCACATTTAGCAAACATTCTCTCCTCAAGATGAACACATTGCACACTTAGGTTAAAATCCCCAAGCCATCAAACATGGAACTGCCACAACAACCACTCTAAAAATCCTTGACACACTCATCATCTCCCTTGTGTTGGTCCTTAAAAAAAAACATGTAAGACCTTTAGACCTCTTCTTGACGCTCTTGGCACAACAGAAGTTCAAGCGTTAGGATGTTTTTGAAAGCTAGTAGTCTCAATCAACTTCTAACCTTAATTAATTACAATCCAAAATCCAAATCCACTACACACTTGCTAGTTATCATGAAAATCTAGAAACTTAGCTTCATTTTTTCACCAAAAATCTACCTCCTCTTCGGCCAACATCATATATATTTTTCCTCTCTTTGTCCCTTCACTCCCCTAAAATCTCCTCACCAATCCCTTCGTAAAGTCGTGATTCACACAACTCATAAAGAATTTCCATTGAGTAATCGAAATCGCATTCCGTCACTCAAACTAGCTCACCAAAATGCTTTCGCAATAACTTGTAAAACAACAAAACAAACCAAAAAAACAATTTCTTCTACACCCTTGAAACACCACGTTGCTAATAGTTTAACCACATAATTGAATTAGGGTTTATAACCTTCATCCACAAAAAACATTTGACGCTATTTTTAGGTTACAAGTGTCACCACTAATTCTAAATAAATTTGTCTTCGTAGATCATACATTAATCTACATACAAATACAATTGCAAATCCTTTTTTGACTATTCTCAACAATGCCCTTTGAGATTTTCGAGAATACACATTTTGCTGCCATGATCTTGTTCCTAAAATCCTTTGCCATCTTTGTAATGAACAAAGAAATATGGTCCCTTCCAGTTATTGAGCAACAATCTCTTCTTTCCAGGTCTATGCATCTTGACTTTGGTATTTTCGGTGAAACCTTCAAAGGTTTACAACCCTTTTCTGGCAGCATACACCTTTTTTTGTTTCCTCTAAGCATGTTCCACATTTTCCAACAAAGATTTATACACACTTGTAATGAGCTGCATTTTAAGAATCATTTGATCTACTATGACTACATGATTTTCTTGTCCATCAAACACATCACATAAACCACTAAGACTATTATCAATGGTGAGTTTTGGTGTGCGACTAGTGAGCGCAATGAAAGGAAAATATTTTGTGTTGGCTTGGATGCCACATTGGTATCCAAATAGTATTATTGGTAGGAGTAAATCCCAATCCTATATGTTAGTAGTAGCCATAACCATGAGTATGTGTTTGATGGTCTTTATTAGACGTTCCACCATACCATTACATTGAGGCTAGGCAAGGGTAGTAAACTGATGTTTGATGCCATAATTCTAACAAATTTCAGTAAATTCCTTCATCCATTCACTGCCACTATTTGTTAAAATATACTTAAGCACTCCATACTTACAAATAACCTCATCCTCCATAAACTTAGCAATAGTGCAAACATCATGTTTGTCACAACCCTAGCCTTGGGCTTATGACCAAGGTAAGGGCTTGCGAAGGTGCAGGCCAAATATGAAGCCCAAGAGTCACATTTCATGCTCCCAGGAGTGCAAGAGAGTGTGAGGGAATGAACCTTCACACTCTCAAATGAGCTCCCACTTTGGGAGTTGGAGTCCCGGTGGATTTCCAAATCTTCAGAAAGTGATTGTAGGGGTCGAAAGCTATTGAATTGAGGAGTTCCTTATATCATTGGAAAGCTCTTGGAACATAGATCTTTAAAATGGGCTTGCATGACCCATTTGGACACGTAACACACAAGTTATAGCCAAAAGAAGAGCTAGGAGTTAAATTGGCAATTTCACTCCCGACCATTATAAGTCAGGAATCACCCCAATTTCCTTGTGCTCAGATGGTGTGTGACATACTGTTGGAAAGCTCTCAACAAGGGCTACAACTTTATTTTAGACCTCATCTCAATCAGAGGTCTTCATGCAAAGTTATGGGCCCCCAAAGTCACGAGAGTCCAAGTTGTGGGAATTTCGATATTCCCACTTAGGAGTCCCGGGACAAAATGACATTTGGGTGTTGGTCTAATGGCCAGGCATAGAGTATATTATAAGGGGGAAGGTGGTGGCTTCCCCCAAGTCTAAGCCGTTGTGAGTCTTGTGAGTCCATGTTTGCTCGTGGCTCGTCCATGCACCAAAGTGCTACAACTACGCACTAACCAATTTGTTGTTTAGTTTGTGTAGGTCTATGTGAGTAAGTGAAGTGCTTATCAGTCTTCCTAGTCCCATCCCGGAACTCCAACACGCCCTTCTACCCCAAAGTGCTGCGAGCCAAGGAACGTGCATTTACTCCTTTTCCTTCTACTGTCTTCACCTTTGGACTTGCAGTTGAGTCCATATGAGCCATAGATTGTAGTCAACAAATTATTAAGCTTTAGTTCCATAACTTTCCTTAGACATAATGATTTGAATCTTTATAAACTTCCAAGTAGTGATTGTTAATTGTTAAATTAGCCTTTGGGATATTTCTAGGCATAGAGAATTTCTTTATTTAAATTAATGCAATGTTTAATCAGTTTTAGGACCTAGTAAACCTTTTAAAGTGCATTATCCTTTTACGTTGTAGAGAAAGGAAGGGGGATGTAGAATTAGATGTGATTTATTGATATAATGGGAATCCAAGCCCATAATTAACAGTAACATTTCGCCATGACATTATTAAGTTAATCTGTAGAATAATCTTCAAGCACTAATGATGTACTAAAAGGAATTCTAGGATGCAGTCTTAATACATCTTTATTTAGTCCTCACTTCTATTAGACACTCAAATAGAATCAAAATCAAACTTAAGTATTAACATTTTCCACATGAGTAACCTCAGGTGAATTACAACTTAGTAAATAACTTTAAGGGGATAAATCATAATTGCAAAAACTCTAGAATGCAATGAATGGTGTGAGCTAGGTATTCGGTTCGATGCTCCATAGAAAGGGGGTTGATTAGGCCTTGTAACCAACAATAATGGCCATCACCGAGAACCCAAGTTCGACAATGAAGATGAACATCATCGTCTTCACATTGACACTCTTCAAACCTTTTTGGTGCGGCTCCACGAGCAGGAAATTTTTTTAAATAGATGGCTAAGGCATGTGGGTTAGGAGACAATCGATGATCCCATGCCAAACGATCAACTTGAGTGCGCACCACTCGCCTGGACTGTTCTTCTTCACGCGGCCGTCGAGAAACATTCACCTCAAACGGTACTTATTCGAGTTCTTCTTGTTCGACTGGTGCAACCGAAGGATTCGAGGGTGTAGCAACGTTATCAGCCATGACTAAATTTTCACCTGCATCAACAAAAACCAAATTGGCATCCGGAACAATGTGGCACTTATGTTCAGAAGGGGTCGAGGCTTTTATTTAACAAATTAGGGTAGGCGTAAGGCGTGGGAGTGACGGCGGAACCTCATGAAAACTCAAACACCCTAGATCTAATAAATTCATCAAGCCCTAATTTTGGCGGTGGATCTAAAAGTATGTGGGGGTTTTTGTGATGCAAATTTTAACTCTAATTTACTATGTACTACATAGTTAATTAGTGCATGGTAAAAATCAAATAAGTAGGGGATATCAAAAAAGTAAATGGTATGTGGGGATGTTATTTCAACCATTGAATTGATTTACTCGAATAAAGACTCAAGGATGTTTACTTGTTACTACCAATAAATTATCCTAGTAGTTAGTTACTTGAATTAATTAGGATGAAAAAGTAGGATATGAAGGTCAACGGACGGAAAGGATAAGGATTAAACTCAAGAACCTCATCAAGATCTCCAAAATAAGAAGAAATATGAGTCTTCCAATGCCATTAGTCATGAGGATTGTCATCCTATTTGATTGCAGGATGGAATATTTTTTGTATTTCATTGGGCCCAAGAATTCTCATCCTAAAATCAATTGGAGGGCATATCATTCTCAATTCTCATTGGTTCTTGGAAGATGAGGAGGCCATTGATTAGAAGGAAGGATTTTGAAACTTCCATTGGACAAGGGGAACAAGCTCAAGGAAGGGTGATGGGAGGTTTACAGAGGGGGTTTTTGTAAATGTTTTTTGGGGAGAGGCTTGAAGACGAAGGAGGATAAGGAGTATGTGAAAGAGAATTAGTTCCTATGTGTGAGAAGAATTAGTTCCTATGTGTGAGAGAAGAGTTAGTTCTTATGTGTGAGAGGGTGTTGTTCATGAAAGAGATGTGTGAAAACAAAGAGCATGGAAGGAAGTGTGTGTAGCAAGTAGTTATAGTGGAATTCATGGAAGAATTTCCATGAACAAGCCTTTGGATTCTTATTTTAAATAATTTTTTCTCTCAAATCCACCGTTGGATTTGTCTCAAACTTTAAATAGTTTCAGTTTAGGAGGTGTAAAATATCCTCCCAGAAATTCAGCATCATCGGGTTTGCTGCAAGGGAGCTACACTCGCTGGAAATAGAGGGGGTTGAACTGTTTATTTTTTTCCAAATCTAGTCAAAATAATTTATTTGTTGAGGCATAACTCTTGGTTTTAGAAATAAAAATTTACAATATTTTGGGACATTGCTCCTTCCCAAATTAACTTTCCAAAAACCCAATGTATGTTAGACTAGGAGGTTGTACGAAGATATGATGACGAAGGGAACAAAGGGGGTTTAACCATCAAGCGTGAACATGGAATGAACATCAACATAATGTTCTTTCATGTTCAATCATGGTGAGTTGTGTTTTTTTTCCCATAATCTTTATTTGTATCTTCCAAGTGGACACAACACAATAGATTCTTAATAAACTTCATTACATCACATTGAACCACCTTACTTGTTAAAACACAATCACATAGTAGTTCCACTCCCAATTGGGTTTTGTGAGTGCATATCTTATTGTGGAAGGTGTGTAATAATTCCTCACATCCATCAAGGAGCTTGGGGGTGCATCAATGTTCTTTAATAGGCCATGCTTCACATCACTTAGAATAATGGTCAATAACAATAAACACATACCTATTGGCATTAGTTACTTATGGCAATGGCCTAGTAGTGTCCATTACAACACAATAAAACAAATCGCATATAACAATACTTTTCATCTCCTCAATGCTAGATTTCATGTTCCAAATTGCCTGGCTAGCTGACACTTTTCACAAGCCCTAATGAATTTCTTGATAGCCTCAATTCTATCATGCCAAAATAACCTCTTTTTTACCTTCACAAGTGTTCGCATTGCCCCAAAATGTCCAATTTCTTCATGTATTTTTTCAATCAACATTCTAGGTTCTGTAGGCCTAGGTACCACCAAGTTTTAGAAAAATAAGGTATCTTCTAACCAATGATACTTCATCATTCGTTTCTTAGCCCTTTCTATGTTGGAAATGTTATCAAACTCAATTTCCAAATGTCCACTAATGAGTAATGCCATTGACAAATTGTCTTGCCATATATCCATTTTCTTTGATTGGTCATCTTCACTTTGTCCTTCTATCTCCACACTCTTTCCCTTTTGTCTATTTTTGGCTTCATCTCCCATGGTTTGAGTTTCAACCACCATTTTTTTGTACTCCATCTGATTCATCTAAGGTAGTCCTTCTTCTGAAGGTGAATCTGTATTTTGTCCACCACACTTACCCACAACATGATGTTCTTCAACATCATCTATGACTTGTCCAATGTGTTGCAAAGTAAATAGATTAATGTTAACTTCATTGGTAGCAGTACTCCTCACAGGTGATGGTGTTATTCATAGTTACTTTTCCTTTTCCAACACATCACTTCCAAAGTCTTCATCTTCTTCCGAAAAACCAATAGGATTCCAACTTAATGCATCGACATTCAAATGCATGCTTGCTGTTCAGTGAATAATTTAAATTAAAAATCCTGCAACATTGCAATCCAACGTCCTCCCCTACCATAGGCATTTGAAACAATGGCTAACCACTTCAAAGGTTTGTGATCTGTGCAAAATAGAAATGGGGATTGGTGAAGATATTACTTAAAATACATTATACCCCAAATAAAAGCATAACACTTTCCTTCCATAGAATGAAAACAACATTGGATTAAAGACAAGCCCTTGTTGGCATAAGCAATGACTTGCTTTTGCTTTCCATATTTCTGTGACAAAATAGCTCTAACACCCCTTGGTTAGACCTGATTTCCACAAACCATTCATCTTGGATGTTGATTGGTCTTGCCTTGTTTGATGATTCAGTGGGCGGTAGTTTCCACAAAATCTTTGTCTTCCATCTTTTTTCATTGGCAAAATTACTTTACAAGCATATTCTGATGCACTTTTGCGCATTTTTCCCAAATCCATCAAGGTTTATATTTGTTGATTAACTTCAGTTTCTTCCAAATAAGACATCCATCCAAGAATCATATGGCACTAAGGTAGTCCTTGGGTATTAATGGAATGTTCTCTTACAAAACATTGCCCCAACTCCCTTTTCTACCATGCAAATACCTTTTGAAATTCCTCTTAAAGATCCCATAGTTGTTTCTATTGTTCTTCATTCAAAGACTCATCTAGTCTTATCCTATTTTTGATTTGGGTCCGCCTATTGCCCTCTTCAATTAGATCATTAGATATTTGAATCGGATATAAATGCACATTGGGTTCAATGTTCTTTCTTAGTCTTTGCTGCATCCGAGCATTTTCTTTTGTAGCTACACACTCTATCTAATTAACATAATCATCAACCTCATAGAAAAATCCCTCAAGAATGTTTTGATGTTTCTCTTGTAGTGTCAAATTCAAAATCTGCATAGGTGCTTCCTCTTCAATGATTAGATCCAACCCATGGTCCTTTAGTTTTTCAATTTCATCCTCCACATTCAGAATGGTCTTTTATGGGCCATCCTTGGTCCTTCCTTCATATTCTATTATTTCTTCTTCAAAGGAAGACTCATCATTGAAATCCTCAGAATCTAATGGACCCAATAGATTAGCCTAGTCATTAATCTGCAACTGTCCCATCTTTTTGTTGAATAACTTTTCTTAAATATTGCATTTCTCCTCTTTAGACTCTTCAAGCACCTACAACATGTTCATTACATTCAATGGCAGCACTTCCACTTCCATTTTGGGTCCATTGTGAACCTTTATGACACCTTTTTCCACATTAATGACTATTCCTATTTTGATGAGGAAATCCAATCCAAGGAGCAATTCATAGTTGTTAATGTACGTCTAAATAACACAAAGTTTTCTTCTTTCTAGACTTAGTTTTGCCAAAAATCTACGACGTTATTTTGCATCTTGTATTTGACCCTGTTGAAATAGCTTAGCCAACCTTTCATAGTACTTTTGAACCTTTTCCTTCGGTCCTTGCTTGATGGCATCTAATTTGAACCAGATGTCATTAGCATCAACATTGCCATATTTCAACACTATTTAGGTCATAGTTCTATCCAGTTAATAGGTGCAGGATTTAGCTTCTTGAACCATTTTTTGGCCCTCCCTCTTAGGTTCAATTTGGCAATCTTAAACAATTTATCAGCATTCAAATCCTGGACTTTTGTCGCCATTATTAGTCTTTTAGCCCAATCACTTACGTTTTCATGATCTCATCCCCAAAACAACTCATCCATTTCTTGAGGACTAGTCATTTTGACCCTCATTGTCTAAAGATTTTCCTATTGCCAGTATTTTGTTGCATGCACTATTCTACATCCATCCTTTTCCAAGTTGTTGTTAATTTTATTATTATAACTTACTCTACTTCTTGCCTCATTGATCTAGATGAAACTCTTCTACCATTCATTAGGTTTTGTCCAAATTGTTGCCTGAATGCAGAATCTTGATGTTAATATATTACTGGCTATGTTCCCAATCCCAGCCATTCATGACCAAAATCAAAAATCCTTGTAGTAGCCAAACTGGTGGCATCTTAGAATGAGAGAACCAACATTTTCTATGGGATTTTAACTCTTCAATATAGTAATGCCCAATTGTACTTTGTGGCTCATAACATAGATCAGGGTTATATGCTACCATTCATCAAATTTGTATGGTTCTTCAAGACTATATTTTCATCACAAAAGGAAATTAGATTGTCTTTCTTTTGTAACTAGGTCTAAAATCACAACATTAAAGGGTTAAACAGTGAAAGTTTGCTCATCTATAGAGTCCATTTGCCATCGTATCCCAAAGTTCTCGTCATCAAATGCTCTCCAACTTATCAACCGGGACCTTATTCCTAAGTTCTCTACCTTTAGTATTCGGTCTCTAGCTCGAAATAAATCCTCCATTCTCGAAATGAAAAATCTGATGAAATGATTTAGAGAAACAAGAGAGAAAGGAATCCAAACATCACCTAATCGCAACACTTGTCTTTGCCTTTCCAATTTGTGTGTTGATACCCTACACAAGGTAGGAGGTAAAATGATATTGCCTTTGGAATCTTGCGCTCGAAACCCATCCTCTTGCTCCATCTTGGATTTTCACCTAGACTTGTGCCTTCATATAGAACCCATTGTGCATTAGCTCCACAATAATATCTCCACCTTGTGCTTCATCTGGACTCACTCCTATAAAAGCAACAACACTAAATCCCAACTAACGCAAAACTAATGCCCCTATTTGTGGTGGGAAAATCAAACTTAATAATGATCTATTCTTCTTGAATTTCCTAAGTCTCTGCATCTAATTGCTTTTCACTAGAATTAGACATTTTATCTTTTAGGACATTTCATGTTCCAAGTACCTTAATAATCACTCATGTACTAGTCTTCTAAGATCAACTTACTCTAATGCTAAAAAGAAAGGGGAGTTACTTTCTACGTGTGTAAACCTTTAATGCTGGACAAATAAACTCAATGTGTATTGTTGAAGTCTTATTGAAATAGAAATATTTGCTTCAAGTATCATTTTTTCATCTCCCTTGTGTTGGTCCTTAAAAAAAAACATGTAAGACCTTTAGACCTCTTCTTGACACTCTTGGCACAACAGAAGTTCAAGCGTTAGGATGTTTTTGAAAGCTAGTAGTCTCAATCAACTTCTAACCTTAATTAATTACAATCCAAAATCCAAATCCACTACACACTTGCTAGTTATCACGAAAATCTAGAAACTTAGCTTCATTTTTTCATCAAAAATCTACCTATTTCTCTTTAGCCAACACCATATATATTCCTCCTTTCTTTGTCCCTTTGCTCCTTTGAGATCTCTTCATCAATCCCTTCGTAGAGCCGTGATTCACACAACTCATAAAGAGTCTCCATTGAGTAGTTGGGATCATGTTCTATCATTGAAACTAGCTCACCAAGATCCTTTCACAATAACTTGCAAAACAACAAAACAAACCAAAAATAGAAACAAACCAAAAAACAATTTCTTTGACGCCCTTGAAACACCATGTCGCTAGTAGTTTAGCCACAAAGCTGAATTAGGGTTTGCAGCCTTCATCCACCAAAAACATCTAACACTATTTTTAGGTTACATAGGTTCCACAAAACAATTGTATTATTTTTATACATGTTGAAACTTTCAAGAAATATTTTAGGTAAGAAAAAATAAATTGTGAAAGAAATTGAAGCATCTTTCAAAATATTTTGGATATTTCATTTGTTGAAGTCTAGCAACAAACCCCAAAACTTTGGCTACAAATAAAAATTCTTAAAAACACCTTCGTCAAGTCACCTACATTTATTTTGGGTGACCTTTTGCCATTTTGCAAAAAAGAAAAAGAAAAAAAAAGGCTCAACAAAAATAAGAAATGAAAAAACTGACCTAAATTTGCCAAATTTCGAAAAAAATTTAAAATTCACCATATTTTTCAACCATAGGCTTCAGCTGGTGCCACAACAATTAATATATGTAGAAGTATTTCATAAAAGTTCTCCTATTCGCACTATTGCCAAATCTAGCTAGATTCTTGTACATAAGGATTGAAGTCTAGCAACAAACCTCAAAACCTGAAAAATAAATATTAAGATAGAAGAAAAATGATAGAAAATAATAGAAAAAAGACTCAGCCCATCATGGACTGACTGTGAAACAACAATAAATAAATAAAATTTGTGGGAACTTGAGGGAACTTGAGGGAACTTAGGCCCGCATTACACTAGGAGTCAGGGCCAATGTCCAACCCAAATCCAGCATTTCTATTGGTGCAAAAGTTGAAATCAACCCCCAAGGACTTTACACTAGGAGTGAAGGCTGAAAGAGAAAAAAAAACTTTTCAATCTGTAAATGCTGAACTCTATGGCCTTGTATTGGACCCAAGGCTCCGAAAAAGGATACCATCAAATTTGGGAGGCCAATTTGCAACCCCTGGGGCCAACCTATGTTCCAGAATTTATTAATATACTCACGTCAATGTTGTAGCATTTTAATTAGTAATTTGGGGCCAATTTGCAACCCAAAAATGCTCAAAGTTGGCCCCAAGTTGTTTGTGGGCCCTGACTCCTAGTGTAAAGCGGACCTTATCATCTATTTTTGTTGTTGCATAATTAGGTTTGAGTATGCCATCATCATAGTTAGGGTATGGGAGAGGCGTGACCCAATAAAGAAAAGCTCATTACAAGCAGACAAAAACAATTTGGTCAACTGGTGTAGGAATAAGAAGGGAGCGATCCCCACTAGTGTCCAAAACTGGCCGCCCAAGAGTCGTCCTGATCGTCGTCTACAGGAAGAAACAACATAGCAAAAGCGACGACCTTGAGGCTATCATGATACTACTACTCATCATCATCATCATGTCCCGCGGCGCGCTGCAGGAGTTCTTTCATTAGCGCCTGCATCGGCGTCTGCTAAGTAGTCTTGTAGATCAGAATTCCTCTCTTGACGATGATGGTGATGCTCCTGCTGCTGCGGCTACAACAGACGGAGAAGTCGGTTGATCTAGCTTCTTATTACAGCGGCGAGGGTGGTGCGTGGGTGGGTGGGTCGGTGGGCGGGCGGGCGGACTCGAGTGGGGAGGAATTGCTGCAGCTCGTGAAGCAGTTTTTAGAACCGGAGCTGATCTAGTCAAGTTTCCCTAACTTGTTGGGAATTAGTAGCTGCTGCTGCAGTGATTGTAACCAGCTCCTCACCGGGTCGAATATGGCGAGTAGAGCAACAAGCTTATCGCAGTTGCGGTGCCTGATCGTTAATGAAGTGGCGAAGATCGTCGTCGTCGGGTTGCTGCTCAGCAACGTTGTTGAATTTGCATGGGCTCAGACGGGTTCGTCATTCTTCAATAATTATCGACGTTACTAAGTCTGTATTAATCTGGTCTCCTAATTAGTTAGTACGTACTTCGAGAATGATCAATGTACCAAGTACATGATGCGATAATGTTTCTGCAGCTCGCGAGCTCCCCACTTGCTGGAGGTGAATAATCACCTCAAGGCTTCGAGTACTACAAGTATGAGTTTAGAAGCTCATGCCTAAGTACTCATGATCACGACTTTCTTTTGGGTACTAGTTTCCTGAGCTGCAGCTCCAGCTGATCATGGGCACCGCGGCCGCGGGCTTGCTAATATTATTACAGTCGATCCTGCAGCTGCGCCAAACTCTAGAGCTTAGTTACGATCCAGTACAATTGATATTGTTTTGTGGGTCTTTTCTTGATTTCTGCAGGATTCATCAGCATCGACTGTGGTAGCACGACTCCCTACACCGATGCCAACAATATAAGCTGGGTGCCAGACACTACCTACATATCCACCGGGCAGAATTACAACGCGCAGGACGTTGCAAGCAACGAGTCCAGTACTCTGAAGACGTTAAGATACTTCCCGGAGAATCAAGCCAAGAACTGCTATGTGCTGCCAGTGACATTCAACCAGACCTACTTGATCAGAGCCACGTTTTTGTTCACCAAGAGCTTCCTGACTGCAGCTGGATACAATACGTCTTCTTCCACGACATTCTATTACTCGATCGATGCCAATCTGATATCGATGCTGGAGTTCTCGACCGTCAATAATGCATCACTGCAAGACGCGTCCGTCTTGGAGACTGTACTCGCTTCCACCAGCGACACGTTTTATGTTTGCCTGGCTCGCTCTACTTCCACCGATGTCCCTTTCATCTCCTCCTTGGAGTTGAGGCAACTGTATGACGGGATGTACGCGGGTCGCGTCTACTCTGGATACTATTTAGACCTTGTCAACAGAGCTAACTGGGGTTCGAGCACTCCGGTTGTAAGGTATGTAGATGCAGGCGCAATCGAAATACTGTTCAAATTCCAACTTCTTCTCAAATCTTTCTCAGAACTTGTTCCATCCTTGCTATATTGCTGAGCTCTGAGGTCTTGCAGCATCAAGCGGCCGGGTGTCATGAATCTATGGCGCCAGAACCAGGTCGTGGGTTCTTTCGAGAACCATCGCTATTTACCGCATCCTGCAGTCGCACCATGAGCAACCCATTTAGCAAGATTTAGATCCAGTGAAAATTTCTAGCAAGCTTGAGCTGCGTTGTGTGATCATCTTCTTCTTCTTTCTTCCAGGTATCCGGATGACCCATATGATCGGCTATGGTTAGGGGCAACAAATCCTACGGCACCGGCGATCAACACGTCGATTACCATCAGCACTACAACCGGAGGAGGACCAATAGACCGACCTCCAGGGCTAGTACTGCAGACGGCGGAAGTGTGGCCGCCGGGAACCACCGGAAGCTTGTCGTTAACGGACTTGACACCCAAAAACAATGTATTCTATCTCGCTACGTACTTTGCGGAGATCGATCCACTAGCTCAGAACGAGTCCCGAATCTTCGATTTGGTACTGAATGGCAAGATCACGTATGCGAATGATTCTGTGAAAGACAATATCATCCCCGGCGAAGTGGTCTTGTACGCCGCGTTCGAGGTCGCTGGTACCGAACTAGAACTCAACTCCTCAAGTACACTCACCTTCGTTCCGCATCCCAACTCCACTCTGGGTCCCTTCTTGGGCGCCTCAGAAATCTATGAAAACAACCAAGTGCAAGCCCTCACCTTTGCACCAGACGGTGAGTCGTTGTAGCCCCACTACTTACTCATACTATATATGAATCATGCTGGTGAAATCCCTTGTGATCTTAACTTGTTCCTTTGAATCTGCTGAGTTCTCGTGAGACTTGAACTTCCTTTGGGTCTGAGAATTTCTCGTGAGTCTTGCATTGGATCTGTGAGTTTATTTCTTGTGATGATTTTGATGATATGGGTATTTTTGGGCATGGATTCTTCTGGCTGTGGATCCACAAATTGATCGAAATTGTGCTGAATCGATAGTGAATTCGGTATGTGGAATTGTGGGTACCAGGGATTGAATGTGCGTGTGCGTGTGTGTACCTATGCAGCTTCCGCGATTGAGAGTATAAAGACGCAGCTCAACCTGAGTAGTTACTCTGGAGATCCCTGCGTATATATACCGTATGATTGGATCAATTGTACCCAAGTGATTTCTCCTCCACGAATCGTGTCCATGTAAGTTCATGAATTTCCATCCATCGATCCATCCTCCATCTGAATTTTCCCATTTGTTCTTGAAATAATTCTCACCAAGAAGAAGACTAAGAAAGTTGTTTACATTGTAAGGCAAAAGTCCTAAGGTGCAAGTGGGTGTTCCAGGCCTACAATAAGGAAATGACTGTTCCTCATTGGCTAGTTACAATGATTGGCCCCGTGGTGGTGAGAGTTAAATAGTCTCTCACTTTGTACAGTCCATCTTTTCAGGTTCATGGGTAGGGATAGGGGAGAAACTAAACCATGCACACTGGATGTGCTAAAATTTACTGAAAGAGGGCTGCTGTTGGGCATGCTTTTAAGCCACCATATCTTGCACAATGCAAACCATACCATAAGCCTAAACATGTGTAGATGATGAAGCAACAAGAGTGGGAGACTCCTTACCCCTAAGGGGGCACAAAGGACCTTACACCTATTATGTAGACATAAGATCTGTCCAGCTCTTAAATTGTAGGCTCATCATAGGTGTAATGTCCTTCTCACTGCTATGAATGGATTTGTGGGAGGTCAAGAAGGGTTTAAGAGTATTACCACCTTACATTAATTTACCATGCCCCAAAACAACTCAAACCTCTTGTAACCTCCCCTTCCCCCAACTTAATACATGTTCTTGGCCCTTTCCACCTACTATTTACAGGTAATTTATAGTCACTATACAGAATTAAATTATGGTTTTTCTCTAATTTAGCAATTGGGGCTCATGACACATGTGAGGTATACTATATGCTTTCATTCATTTCATTGTCACAAGTATTTGATATTTATCATAATTTAACATTAGCATAAGATGTGACATAATTCCTCCAAGGCGTATACTGCTGAAGGAAAAACCATACATTGTTGTACTGAGTGCGGAATATTTCACTTTCTTGTCAATTGTTGTCAATTGTCAATTCTACACTTTATGCCAAAGTTTAGGTGGAATTGTCCTTAAAACAACACTTTTGTTTGGATTTAACTCTTCTTTTTCTTTCTCTTAACAAGGAAGAATTTTTTTTGAAATAAATTGCCAACAAACTTGATTTATCTTCGTTGTTTTTTGCAAATTTTGGAGATTACATTGACTTCCAAATTTTCATTTTGAGATCTTCTTTGGTGTTAGAAAATGGTCATTTGGTTGAATTTGTTTGTGTATGGATAGCATTTTACAGTAGGCATTAATGTAATTGTGATTAGAGAGAATATTGTGCATAGAGATTTATTAATATTTTCTTCCTGTGTGCAAATTTCGCAGAAAGCTTTCCAATTTTAACTTGAGCAATGTCATACCAACAGCTCTAAGTCAGCTTACCTATCTCAATGAATTGTAAGTTTCCTCAATTGCACATGTTTTCTTCCTTCTTTGATTGACATGCTTTCAAACTAGGTTACTTTCTGAAATGGAAAAAATATGTTACATTAAAAAACATTCAGGAGATTTTTTTTTCTACAATGTGCTAAATTTGCTCTATTTGACAACATAATGTAAACTAAGCAAAAACATAGTCATAAAGCATAATTTTGGTTAACTAGCAAAAGTGGAAATTCCATGCAAAGTTCAATAGGAAATTCATATACATGATGGAATTTCAGTTAGCACTAGGAAAGGAACCTTAGAATAATTTTGAAACTGATTACCCTGAAATTGCTATTGTAACACTCTTTGTGTTCATCTTATATTTTTGTCACATATATTTTAATCACATGTTTAAGTTTTTTATGAAACTGATTTCGAAATATTACAAGCTTTAGTGAACATATGCAATGCGAAGTTAGGATTATGTTAGAAAGTTCTTCATGTATCATTTGAAATGTACTAAACATTTGTTTAATTAGTTCTAAATTTAAATACTAATTTCAGAATCCATCTAGTGTTTGGTGCACACCATATCCAAATAGTTTGCAATGAGTTTTTAAACCTAATTTTCAAACAGTGCAAATTGGAGCTCTTTATGAATTGCTCCATGCATAAAACCTTAAACCCTAACCACATGGAAATTTCCTGTCTGTGTAGATGGTTGGATTCAAACAACTTCACTGGGACCATCCCAGATCTAAGTAATTTAACACAACTTCAATCATTGTGAGTTGATTTTCCACTTTATTCATTGTTATGGTAGTTTATCTTAATCACAACATCCATTTAATATGTGTTGGTGGGCAAAGTGCATGGTGGGTTTAGCATTGTTATGAAAGGACATTTTAGAATTTCATGTATTGAATGAAAATTGGAAAGTTGCATCTAAATTTTGCATTATCCAAAACTTTCACAGAATCCAATTTCAGCCTCATGAGGAAGTTTCTGTTAGTGCAAAATTGCCAAATTCAATGATAGATCTATTACTTATTTCATCTTGGAATAGGTTAATGACTAATTGTTTTCAACGATCATTTGGAACCGATTTCCTTTTGAAAATTTGAACCAAGTGTTTTGTGAAGGAGGTCAATTAATTAGTTCAAAACATTTATTACTCCTTGTTTATTCTATCTTTGTGATAAGAAGTTTTGGTAATTAGTTTTTTGGTTTTTGGTTGCTTTTAAAATTTGTGTTCAGCACTAGAATAAGTCTAGTTTGCTAATATTTTCATGTGTGGCATTGCAGGCACTTAGAAAACAATGCACTTGATGGAAACCTTCCTGCATGGATTGGATCTTTACCTGTTCTGACTGAGTTGTATGTTTGCTAAACACCTTATTAAGGACATTGTCAAATTTTCATTTTTTAAATGTGTCAAAAATTACAACTTAAAATATGAGACAAAAGTGCCCATTATTCTGGATTGTCAATACTTGACTTAAGGAGATATGCACTTAAAAGATGTAATAAATATCCTAAATACACGTAGATGAGTCAAGTAATTGTATACCTTCTTTTCATCTTGACCTCAAGATGAAAGCATACTTTCATATATTAAAGTACATGAGTAAATAATCAGCCCATTAATTTTTGGACACCAAATTCAATCTATTATAATTAGAAAACAATGCACAACAGTAAAAAATGCATATACTAGAAATAATTTTTGCATTTGAATGTGGTATAAGACAAATGTATAATTTTCAAAGTTCTAAACATTTTGTCACTCTATGGAAAGCCTGTAAATTCCCTATTCAAGTGGAAGGCTTCTAGATATCAAGTTTTTAATGGAATAATTTGGAAAGTTCCATGTTCACATGTTGAATGACATTTGCTTATGACAGAAATGTGACAAACAACAATCTAACAGGAGAAATACCCGCAACAATTCAAAACAACTCCAAGTTGCACTTCCAGTAAGTCAATTCTTCAACTCTTTTTCTTGGGTTAATATATTTTGGTGCCACAAAAGAAAGGAGTTTTGATTAAACCCTAAACCCCTATTCATTTTCTAGCTTTTTCAAGTAGTATGATTCTAGAATATAACTTGAATGTTGTAGCAAAATAGTCTAACAAAATTGCTAACTACATTAATAGTCTTCTTCAGAGATTAAAATTTCAGATTGGTTTCTAAAAGGAAACCTTGATGATGAGTAGAAATTGCCCTAGAAATATCCCATTAACTTGTGTGCTCTATGGTGTGTGTGTGTTGTGTTTTACAGATATGCAGGAAATTTGTTATGTAATGGGACTATCTGCAGTATTTCACCATCACCTTCTCCAAACCATAATTCCAATAATGTAGGGGTCATAGTTGGAAGTACAGTTGGGGGCTTGTTGGTTGTGGTTACCATCATTGTTCTTGTGGTTTTCCGTAGCTCCAAAAAACAACAAAATCATGAAGACAAGGAGAAGTTGACGGGTGGCATAGCAGCTGGTGCATTTACAGGCCTTTTTTTCCTTTCATCTGTTTAATGAGTTTTATTTTCATATTTTCTTTTCATTTGGTGCACTCATAATTTTTTTGTGGAACTACAAGGAGACTTGCTAGACTACTACAATGAAGGCTAATTTTTTTGTGTGGTTTTCAGAAGGAACTGCACTTCCACCTGGTTCCAATTTCTCTCTTGTAGAATTGGAAATTGCGACTGACAATTATAAGCAACTCCTTGGAAGAGGTGGTTTTGGGGAAGTGTTTTATGGCCAGTTACCGAGTGGCAAAGAAGTGGCGGTCAAAAAATTAGTATCTGGTTCTCAACAAGGTGCTGAGGAGTTCTTCAATGAGGTATGCAACATGGCATATATACCATATGTTGTTAGCCTTTTGCTAATCGCCAAAACAAACTTACATTGTATGTTTTTTCAGTCAAATTGCTTTTCTTCAGGAATCTATAAGCACGGCTCTTTTTCATTCAATCTATCCATTGCTTTTCTTGTTGATTTTTGTAGGTGAATCTTTTATCGAGAATAAGACACAAGAACTTGGTGTCTCTTGTGGGATTTTGTCAAGAGGGGGAAGAAAAAATCTTGGTTTACGAGTTCATGAAATTTGGAACTTTGCGTGAACATCTCTATGGTATATGATTCTTTTACCCTATTCCTTATGTCTAACTCAAGCATCTAACTTGTTTATACTATTAATGTCGGTTGGTTTAGTTTTGCTTCATTTAATGCACGTGGAAGCAAATATTCCAAGGAAAAGTTTTGGGACTTGATGTCCTATGTATTTCTTGAGTATTCTTGCTAATTTAAACTAAAGTTCCTTGTAGATCATTTGACTTTAGAACTTGTCTGTATGTCTTTCCTACAATCATATTGAAATATGCACATAAATTTTGAACAATATATTTATTCAAATTGTAGTTAACAAAATTGAGACTTTTTTTTATAATTTATTTAATATTTTCATGTGAATAAATTCATTGATGTTGCTGAATGGTGTTGTAGGGACTGAAAAGGCAATTCATGAACCAATGAGCTGGAAAACACGACTAAGCATTGCTCTTGATGCTGCACAAGGTGACTATACCCATAGAAATAAATTTACCCATATCATGAATTGAAGCCATTTTTTTAGAGTTAAAGTTCACTAAAATCTTCACCAAAAAAAGGGATTCAATTCATGATATTGTTCATGCAAAATGCATTTTGTCATTTCATTTTGTGGGAAAGTATGGTGGGTAATTACACAGTGCAATTTCCCATCATATGGGCTTGCACTATGTGTGGGCATTTCATGAAATGGAATGCCCACCCATAAGGTTACTATGTATGGTTGAGAACATTCGACACATGCACTTGGTGAAGTATGGTGTAAATTTCAATCAGTTCACTGTGTGTTATTAGTTCATATATATGAAGGCATCCTCAAAAAAAAATTTGACAAATATTAACATAGTTGCAGCATGTAATCATGGAGTCCTGTAATGAAACTTTTGTTCATTGAAGTTTCCACTAGTTTGTTTTGACAGGATTGGAGTATTTACATGAAGGGTGCATACACCCAATCATCCATCGAGATGTGAAATCAAGCAACATTCTTCTTTCATCGAAGCTGGTGGGTAAAATGGCAGATTTTGGACTATCAAAGCTTACAACTGTTGAAGGCGCCAGCCATGTCTCCACCATAGTCAAGGGCACTGCCGGATATCTTGATCCAGAGTAAGCATTCTAATTGAGATCATGAATTAATCATCTATGTTGAATTTTGTATGTTAATTCTTAGTTCTAAAGACTCGCCTTTAAAAGCATAGTGAAAATTAAATTAAGCTATGTGAATTAGCAATTCTATTACTATTATGGAAACTCACAATCTCAGCAGTTTTGCAAGTTTATATATTCCTAATATGCAATACACATAAAAAATGTCATCTTCACACCATTAATGATCTGTTTCTTTGTCAACAATTTCATGTAAATTTTAGGTTCATGGCACAATCATATTAAACATTGTTATCAGGAGATAATGCCACTCCATTGGCAACATACATCTCAAATATTTTTTGTGGTGTAAGATGGGAAGTTATACTTGCCATGGTAGAAAACAGTTCAATCGACATCATTGTTTATCAGCATTCACTGTAAAGTTTTTCTTTTGGCCTAAAGGCTACTATGTGTTCCTAAGAGCGTGGGTCTCTTTGTTCAGGTATTACATGACCCAGCAGCTTACTGAAAAGAGCGATGTTTTTAGCTTCGGGATTGTGCTTTTGGAGATCATATGCGGACGTCAACCCATTAACACAGCATTACAAGATAGAAACCAGTGGAACATTGGAGAATGGGTAAGTCGGTTTTTTATTTTCCAAGATAAGAATCACAAACATTTTTTCTGAAGGATTGCACATTTGGAAATTTCAGAATGTTATTTTGGTTCTTCTGTCTCTGTAGCTGCTATAAAAAGTTGAGAATGTATTGTGAACAAAATTCACATGTATAGTTGGAGCTCTTAAAACCTTGATGCACATAATATGAAAAGCACTTGAAGTGAATGGTTGTTGTTCAATATTATTTAATGCTCAATTAAATGCTTGAACAATTTAACATTGAATGAGGCAAGAAATTCTGATGTAGTAGAACTATCTTTTCTCTCACCCATCTCAATGTAATGTGAGGCTAAAAGAGCTTTCTATTTGGTTGTTTCATGTAGGCAAAACCACACTTGGAAGCTGACGACATTCATAGTGTAATTGACAAGGCTTTGGACAACAAATTCAATAAAGAGAGCGTATGGAAGGTAGCACAAATAGCAATTACGAGTATTGACCCTCATGGTGTAAATCGACCTTCTATGAGACAAGTGGTGCGCAACCTTAGGGATGCAATAGCAATGGAAGAAGAAAATTCTATCCCTCCTACGAATTCAACAAGGTCAAATTTGTCACATCCCCATGCTTCCCAATCTAGTGCATCAAGCACTAGTGGTAGCCAATCTTCAAGAGATAACATAAACAACTCACAAACATACAAAAAACAAATATACAATTCACAAGCTTATTCTGACTTCTCCCTAACTCCAAGATAGGGTGAAACCAAATTGGCTCCTCACATTTTGTCAAGATTCATTGTAGTTCTTTTCCAATATAGCTGTTGTTGTAACACAGTTGCAATTTAACATATATGTATACTTGTCCATACTTAAATATATATACATATATATACTTGTCCAACTTACTGGCAGCAATGATTCATCATGTCAAAGGTCTAGACATTAGAAATCATTTGTTTGGGTACCTGCATTTGTAGTGAAATTTCAAAAGAAATGTTTGATGAGAAACCTCTTCATTACACCATAGTTAATATAGCTTGCATAAAGCTGGGCTCTACATATATACATATGTATTCCTGGAGCAAAATGTCAGTCAAATAATTTCTTACACCTATAAATTGTGAAATTTTTGTTTTTGGTTTTGAGTGTGTAGCCAAAGATACAGAGGGATGATTAAAGTTTTGTACTTCATATTTGGTTTATAGCTAGATATGGCTAAGTCTTTCTAGAGATGATTGCCACTTTTTCTATGTCTTCCTAACAATCACCACTTCGGTTACAAACAAAAATCCTTTTGAAAAAATACTGCTCCTACCAATCTGATCTTGGTAGGTTGAGAAGTTTTCAAATGAAGACTAGTCTAATATAGTACCTTTGACTACTAGTGTAACACCACTAGTAGTAATAGTTGTGATTTTTTAATTTTGATTCCAAATCAATATCAATAGTCATTTGGTATTTCATGATGACATTTTACCTTCATTGAAATGGTATATCACATTTGATTTGTTTTCTATAGTTATGATAGGAAGAAAAATGAAAAAAAATAGAATACATATGTTGTTTGTTTCAGTGATATCTTGAGTTTCAATCTCAGTTTTTCATCATGTAATTAGCACAATTCAATGTTGAAAGTCATCAAAACAGACAACATCCATTCTCTAGTGAGTTTGTTAGATAAAGATAGAAAATAATGCTCTATGCCTCTTGCGTTGCTCGTTGAATAGCCAAAAGCCATAAGGAAACATGGAACTTTAGTATTCCATATGCCATTGGTACAAGTTCCATATGTGAAATGGCATGTTCCATATGGTAAAGATCAGGTGGTGGGGATTTTTTTAGACCTAGGTAAAAAACAATTCCCACCACCCAATCTTTAGTATCTATAGGGATAGGCAAAGGGTGACATACTCGAATCAGGTATGATTTATATCAGAGTGTGCAAAATAAGTACAAAACAAATATATGATAATGCATCTAGACCAAGTAAGCATCCTATGGGTACATATTCTTTCAGTTGTGGGTACTGGAGTTCACCTCTCTAATTGCACAACTGGGGCTAGCAGGGCTCTCCAGAGTTTGGAACTTGTGCATTTCTTATGTCCCATATGACATAGTCATACTCTAGACAATGAAATTTGACACTCAATTTACTCATGACCATTTTAGTCAAGGTTTATCTTCATTTAGCAACTTGATGTTTTTCCTTCTCCCCTCACTTGTGTGATGTGATGATCTCAAGTGCAAGTGTACTGCATGTTTTCCCCATTATCATTTCCAGTCAAATCTGTCTCTATTTAGCAAAATTTGCAAGGCAAACTTGCTATTAGAAGGCATATCCATCACAGACCTTTAATTTTGCAGTGCAAAACTAAAACTGCTGGGGAATTTGTGGGTCACAGTTGGAATTTATCATGTTACCACTGACTAATAATTCATAGCAGGAAAAGCAATATTCCAAAGTTATCTAGTAACACCACAAGGTGGTCATACAAATGACGTTCCAAATGAAGTTTTCATACCTAGATTCTCACATTTGAACAAAAGAGAAGAGAAGGTGTGTGAGCTTGTGCATGTTGAAACACCCACCGACTCGACTCCCTTTTCAAGTGTTCTGGTTGCTCTTTCTTGAGCATGTCTCAGCTGGAAAAGGTGGTGTGTTCTCAATGTTCCCAAAAAAACTTTCCATCATTCTCTTCATCTCAGCATGTTCCCAAGAGATTTTTCCATCATTCCCTTCATCTCTTTGCTCTCCCTGATGCTCCAACAACTGGTCTCCGCTGGAAAAAGGTGGCACATTCTCAATGTTCCCAAAAAAACCTTTCCATCATTCCCTTCATCTCTTTGTTCTTCTTGATACTCCAACAACAGGTCTCCACTGGAAAAAGGTGGCACATTCTCAATGTTCCCAAAAAAACCTTTCCATCATTCTTTTCATCCCAGCATGTTCCCAAGAGATTTTTCCATCATTCCCTTCATCTCTTGGTTCTCCTTGATGCTCTAACGTCAGGTCTCTGCAGGAAAAGGTGATGCATTCTCAATGTTCCCAAAAAAACTTTCCATCATCCTCTTCATCTCAGCGTGTTCCCAAGAGATTTTTCCATCATTCCCTTCATCTCTTCATTCTCCTGGATGCTCTAACGACAAGTCTCTGCTGGAAAAGGTGGTGCATTCCCAATGTTCCCAAAAAAACCTTTCCATCATTCTCTTCATCCCAGCACTGTCCTTGGCACTCTCACTTGGAGTCTAAGCCGAAAATGCTACAGAAAAATGGACTGAAAACAGAAGAAATTGTCAGATGGCCTGGCACAGAGAGTACCCTACTGCTTAACAAAGTTTATATTCAAAGAATGGAGCTGCTGCAATGCGATCATGTGTGCTTGCATGCAAGAATTCCATATCTTATGAAGAGGAGCAGAAGAAAGATAATGGGGTATAGTACCAGACATTTCTTGTTATTGTTCTTCCTTTTGGGTATGCTCAGGCTTTTTGACCACATGGTGGTGTCTGGAGCAAAACTGTTTCTTACTGGCAAAACTTTGCCAAAAAGAAATTTTGTAAAAGCAGAAACTCAAAAAATAAACAGATTTTGGAGGGTTTTGATTGCCAAAATTGAGGGGGGAATAATATAGTGTAATTGGCCAAATGTTTTAATTTGAGTTTCAGTGTGTAGCTAAAACACATAGAATCAATGGTTAAAGCTTTGAAGAGTAGGCTTATGAAATATCACACTAAACCCTAAGGATGATCACCACTGTTTTTTAACATCTTCTTCCTCTGGATAAGATAATCACCACTTAGGTTGCATTAAAAAAACTCCTTAAAAAAACACGGGTCCACCAAACTCCTAAGTCTTCACCACTTGAGCATTTGACTCTATTCACTCCATGACTCCATTGTTCTTTGATGTCTGTAATGTCCATTCCAGCTTTACTCAGATGTAAGTAAATTTGGTCCCATTAATTTTAATGAATAGAACAAGAGAAATGAATCGGCCCATCATCTGTACACAAACCCCATTTGGCACTCGTTGTAACTTGTGGACCCAACTAACCCATCTGCACCTTCTTCAAAAAATTGGGGTGGGTTGTCCACATTTTCTGTTTCAAACTCCATTTGGACCTGTTTTTTGGGGCCCCACTAACCAACCCATTTTGCACCTCTTTTTTTTATTTTTATGTATAATAAATGTGGCCCCACATTGCCAGGTTCTGAAGCTTCAAATCTTTTTTTGTCAACAATAATTGTTGGGGTTTGTTCTGCCACTCCCTGTTTCAATTATTAGGAATCTTTAAATTTGCTGGATTGTAGGGTTTTGGTTCTCTGGGTTCTCCTGGTCTGGCAGGTTGGTTTCTGGCCTGGAGTCCATAACTTTGACACAGAAGTGTGGATATAACAAAATTATTTCTGTTCGTTAAATAATTGTGTTTTATGGGGGGTACGGTTCTTTAAAAACAATGGATCCAGTTCTGGTTTCACCCCCAAAAAAATGGAACATTGGGTCCCCTTTTTGAAGAAAATTTATTCAGGTTCTAGTTCCGGATCCAAAAATGAGACCCAGTTTTGGTAACCTTGTCTAGAAACAATAACCCCTGGTTAACCTCTGGTTAACCAGCAGACCATTTTTTCCCCATGACAAAATGTTTTCCGAAAATTCTGGTTCCAGTTCTAGAATTGGGTCTGGGTTCCAGTTCCAAAACTGGATCCAGTTTTAAACCCACTTCTGGTTGCAAAGAATCAACAGTTCTAACCAGCCAAACCAGGTAACCGCCGAACATTGATTCAAACCAATCTCGTACTAGGAATAGGGTGTATAACTAGGGGTTTGATTCTTAATACCCGTCAGTTCTGGTACTTCAAAAACTTCAAAGAACCGTTGTTGGGTTTCATTGAAAGAATCAACAAAGACTTGGGTGGTTTTTAGGCTGCTGATATTTGATTTTTTTTCAAATTTTTTTTGAAAACTCTGGTTATATTTAATAACCAGGTATTTGAGTTTTTTTTTAATGATCATGATTATCAACTTTGATACTTGACTTGATACCCAGCAAGGGCTCGGTGCAATCTCCGTTGCCCACTCCCCTCTGGTATATACTTGCTTTATATTTGTATCAATATCAAGTTTGTGCCTATCTTATATCAAGGAAAAACAAACCTTGGACCTAATACCAGTACCGGACTAGTATGAACGTTTTTAAAATGTACCCAATACCAGTACCTGCCAGGTATGAAAAAAACAAAGAAACCCCATATGGGTACCTAATAGTCTGGTATGTTCAAGGTAGCTACTTGCACAACACTGGTTCACACAGATCGTGCTGGTGATTGGGAAGGGAAGGACTTTTGCCACAAAGAGCTAGCTCCTTATTTTTGTACAGAACTGGTTTGGAGGTTGTAAAGCAATCTGAGAAAAAAAGTTGGTGTAGAACAAAGGCATGGGTGTAATTTATCTCCAAAATAGAGCAGAGAATGATGAAAACTTACCAAGCTCCAAAAAAACAAAGCACCCAAAAAAGGGGGAAAGAAAGGTACAAGATGGATAGACCCAAGTCAAGGCAAAAAGAAGAAACCACCAATGAGGGTAGGATTGGTGGGCAGGTTGCAAAGGGAACATGAATAAATCAAGTACTCAAACCCCTAGTCGTAAGGAGCATATTAGTCAATGGGAGAGGAGGAACACCTGAAAGAACATTTAGCCTAGAAAACCTTCACCCACCATAATAGCACGACTCGAAACAGAGACCAGAGCATATTAGTTTACAAGACAGGAGGAACACCTGAAAAAACATTTTGCCTAGAAAACCTTCACCTACAATAATAGCACGCTTCAAATTAGAGACCACCTGTGCTTGTTGCAACACTATTGAGACCCTCTACTTGTAAAATGAATACAAAACCAAAAGAAGAGGACCTGCAAATCCTTCGCATTTCATATGTTGACACATCAATGAAAAAATTATTAATCTATTGATGCAAGCACCCAAAGACCTCTATGACTAAAGAGAAAAACTAGTTTGCTACACATGAATCATGATAAAAGTTGTCTTCAAACTGAGTTGCAATTGTAGTGGCAACTTCATGAGATAAAACTGCCCATCAAACAAAATATGTTCACATGAGATCAATGATGACGATGTTTGCTAACGCTTGGATGTTTTCCATCAAAATCACATGAAAATATGCGATGAAAAAACATTTATCTGCTCGCGTAAAATTTGAAATCATGTACTTTTAATGATAAACATAAAGGCAGCCCACAATGAAAAAGATGAATCCCCATATAATCCAAAGGTTGACCAAAAACAAATATATATATAATGAAAGTTCTTACCAATGTTGGGCAAGTACTCAATTTGGAAGGTTAAAAACTGCATCCAATTAGTTAAAACTGAACCAGTTTGGCTTGTAGAACCAGGTTTCGAACTTGAAGTGGGGTTTCAATTTTTTCAAAGAATCAGAACCAATCAAGACCAGGATCCTAACATTTTAATTGAGTTTTAAGAACTGGAACTGTGGATTTCATTTTATTTTGGAAGAAAACTATTAGAATGGAGGGCTAACCCAAAGTTAACTGCTGGTTTAGGTCCAAGTTACCCTGAACTCGATTGGAACCAGGTCTGATTTTTTAGAATTGAAACCAGAACTGAAACTGAGATTAAAATTTCTGTTTTTTGTAAGAACCACACCCATAACTGAAACCATTTTAATAATAATTCATTTTTTACAACTGGAGTCAAAGGTTCTTCATAAGAGTCAAGAACCACACAACATTGGTTCTTCTTAGTTCTTAACCCATGTGAGAGATCTGATCCTACTCTTTACCAAGTGGGTTCATGTATATCTCAGCCATTGATCCTACATCTCTTTTGTCTTAAATCACATGGGTAGGCCTCTCTCTCTCCTCACCACCACCAGTAAGGCCCTCAAAGGGAGAGGACAGTACCAGAATTGGGTTCACACATGACTTTTATTACCTTGTGCAGGCACTTATTACTCTGGTAATGCCCTTACCTGATGGCCTTACTCTACACCTAATACACTCCCCAAGTGTGGTTACTGGGAAGGCATAAATTAATAAAACTAAAATAATATGTGTCATAATAAACATCCGCATATGTTTTCATTTGCAATGGATGAAACCACAAAAGTTATCTTACACATGTTACGAGCCAAGGCTTATTATTATTAAGAAAAGTCACATTCTTGCTTGTATTGCTCCCCTATCGCTTCTGAGTTATAACCGAGTGTTGTTTGGTTATATGAACTTTTGAAGAACTATCACTTCTGGTTTGTAGATATAATTCCTCCAGATTCACATTCTTAGAGAAACATGAAAAAAATCAAAGTTCAAATTTGGGTTCTAAAAGTGCCTGGGAATTGGGTCCCCTGCTTTTTGTACCATGGAACAAGGCCTTGGTTACTGATTCTGCCAGGATTGGGTGGAGGGTTCTGGACTTGCCATGTGAATGAGTCTCTGGACAGAATCAGCCACCCATTTGAGGGGCCAGTTCCCTCGTACAAATACAACACACATCAACTCCACCCATTGCCCAGCCAAAGTCCTTGCTTCCCTTCAGAAACTGGCAAAACCCAGATCTTGTAGCCCTGCAAATAATACCCATCCTAATAGCTTTGGACACATACATATGGCTGCGCGGCAACATAAATCTTCCCATTTTGCTTATTACCCAACTTCTTTAATGAAGGGATAGAGAAATTTTTTGAGTGGCACGGGTGTAAAAATTCACTTGTAGAAGAAAGAAATTTTCTGGTGCAAGTGCTTGAGGTGTAGGGTATGTAGCATTAGAATGGGTCTGCTAGAGCCCGTTCCACATAGGAACACATCACACCTGGAAGGTTGAGACTACCATTGCGTCATATGATAATGGGTTCTACCAGGGCCTGTTCCAGAGTGAACCAGCACCCAACAGTGCACCATGAAGGATGAATGGTAAGTGGTCATGAAACAGTTTTCTGTTGGGTTTCAGTTCCCTAGTTAACCATGGTGGTTACCTCAGTTGCTTTTTCTCTTAACCTACCTACTTAACAACCCAGTCACACGCAGGTTGCAAGTAGGTAGGTAATCAATATAGCCCTCACATATGTATAAACCATGTATTTACCTAGTCGTTACCTATTTTCCTACCCACCTACCTATGTATGAGACCTATTTCCTACCAAGATGAAACCAAATATTAACTCAGTTGAGGGTCATCCACAACTTGAGTAATAATGGGCATCCACTGGATTATCCATCCATTTGTAGTCTCATTTATCCACACAAAAAGTAGAATTCATCCTGAAAGAGTACAATACTTGAGAGAGTACAATACATGATACATTTGTACGTATTACTGTACGTATTACTGTACGTATTATTGTATGTATGCATGTACGTACATACTTGCGAGTGCTCTGTGGACAGGGGAAGACGAAGAACTGAGAACGCAGCAGGCTCGCGCCCCGAGTAGCGCGGCAATTCAGCGCCGCAGGAGGAGGAATTGCGCTTCCAAGTCCTGAACAAACGGAAGCGTCTCTAGAGGCTGAGAGAAGAGAGAGGGATACTCCAGATATCTGTGTATGTTTGTGAGGGAGATCCTTGATCAAAGCTTAGGTTTTTAGAAGCTCAAGTGTGTTTTATTCAGGACTTTGTTTTGTCATATGCTTGTGGTGAATTTACTCAGTTTGAGACGTTGTTGACCGCCAGAGAAAATGTAGCTAGATTGAAGGTAAAAGAAAGTGCCGGTGATGACGTTTCCAGAAATATTCTCTTCTTGTGTTTTCTAGTCTAAGTGAAGCTTACAGTGTGATCTTTCTACATGCTGATCATGGCAGTAGCTAACCGCAGCATGATGATGAAGCTGGTACTTCTTTTTGCATGTTTCTAAGTTTTCCCAAGTGATGGGTTAGCGCCGCACTCATTAATCTTGTTGTGCGTTTGTTTTTGGCCACAAACAAACTGACACTGCAAAAAAGTGTTGATGACTTTCTTCTTCTTCTTCTTCCCTGCAATATTCTGCAAATGTATGATCAGCTAGTATAAAATTATACAGGTGCATTGGAGAAGCTCGAGAGCAGCAGTCAGTCGGTCATCAAAGACTTCAGCTGCAGCAGAGAAGAAGCTCAAGAGCAGCAGTCAGTCAGTCATCAAAGACAACAGGTGCAGCTGAGAAGCTCAAAGCTGAGCAGCAGTCAGTTACCAGCCACCAAAGACTTGTGGAAAATGCACAAGAGAAGGTCAAGAGAAGTCTGACACCAAAAATAATCTACAAGACGGTGTTGGCGCATTTCCTGTTGAAACAGAAAGTTTTCCTCATTTTGACAGGAAAATGTTTTCAACTCACGAGAAATTTCATAAGCTGGCCACAACAATGCTTACACCAGCTGTGCCAGTTCCGATCTTGCTGCAAGGGCTCTCAGTAATGATTCTCATGGGAGTTGTCTTCTTCCACAATTTGTCAAAAGCAAATGGCCAGCCTGGTACTTACTTCCCCCACCACCATTATATCTGTCTGCACGCATAGTCATTAAATCCAGTTCCAATTTTTTATAGAAATCTTTGGAGTTGGAGTGGGAGACTTGTCCAAGTTCCAAACATCAACAGGCATTTTGCAAAGATCAAACTCAAAGCTATTAGGGTTTGAGGAGCAGGACTGAAACCATGAAATTTAATTGCAATTTCTTTTTCCTGTTGTGACTGATAATTGTGGATTTTCACAATGTGACAATGTAAGTTGCATTTTATCTTTACAGTGACATTGGTGTGGGGTTTTCTTTTTTGGGTGTGGGGGGGGGCGGGGGGGGGTGGGGGAACTTTGGGGTTAGGATTTGTAAGCCTCGCATGTGGAGCTTCAGGAAACTTTACAAGCGGTAATAATATTTCATGGATGTCTGATGAAGCGTATGCACCTCCAGGAGGAATTCCTGCAACCATTGCCAAAAATAAACTTGGGACAGTACTACGCGCATTCCCAGCAGATATAAAAACAACAAACAATAGACCAGTGTCAGAAAGAATTTGTTACAGCCTTCCTATTCCATTCAATCCACCAGGCATATTTCTGGTGCGGGCAACTTTCGAGTATCAAAATTATGATGGCCTCAATGATCCACCCATGTTTCAAGTTGCTCTTGGGCCCACAAATTTGAGTACAGTGGATCTTACTGCTAACGATCCATGGGTTGTGGAAGTCATCTACAATGCAACAGAGACACAAGCCTTTTGCCTCATCAGGCAGATGGGGACACCTGTAATCTCATCTCTAGAAGTGCGTCCACTTCTTGATGCAACTTATGTGAATGCACAGGCGTCTAGTACAACAATGCTGCGGACACTCTATCGGATCAACTGTGGTGCATCAGCAACCCTCAGGTAGGCTAATACCTAACCTAATCAAACCAGTCATAATAGGAGTATCTGAGCTAAACAAGTTACTTACATTGTGGTTATCTATGGACCAGGCACTTAAGTCATTATCCGGGTGGGTGTGGGAAGCAGAACTGGTAGTCCATTGCAGGGTTCACCAATCTGTAACTAACAAGGGGGAAATGAATCTAACAGGTATCCAGACGATCAGTTTGACCGGATTTGGGCAAATGACGAATACTTTTCTCCACTGACAGCAAGTGCAAATTCTAGCCCGTATACAATCTCAACAGCCCAGGTCCATGATCAAGCTCCTTCTTCAGTTCTGAGTACTGCAAGGATCAATAACCAAAACCAGTCACTCACTTATGCACTGCAGCTGCCAACAGATGTGGCAGTGGATAATAACTTGTTATCTTTGACATTTAACAGCTACTTCAGTGAGCTGTTTGGCCGTACAGGTCCAAGCTTTCAGTTATCTGTGAATGGAGAGCAGGTTGGTTCACAGATTAATTTACTTCCACTAACAGCAATCGAGATTCCAAACACCGAGCTTAGCCAGGGCATGTGGTGGAATTTAACTCTGGAACCAGTGAGTGGCGCTCCACAGATCAATGCTCTTGAAGTCTTTGAACCCATCAAAATGGAACCTTCAACTTCACCAATCGATGGTGAGCACTAGACATTTTGAACATGAATGGTAGCCATTTGCCACTTTTATTTTGGGTTTTCTTGTAAGGCATAATTGGAACTGCAATTTCAAGTGGCTTTCAAAGTCGCTCCATACCATTTTCTGAAAGAAATTTTGGGTTGGGTGGATTTTGGGTGGGGGTAGTCAATGCCCTGGGTGGCCTTCAGTTACACTGGAGTATGTATATTCAACTGGACTGGGTGCACTACAGTGATCCTTGTTTTCCTGTACCATGGGAGGCAATCAGCTGCACTGACGGCGAGGTGACATCGCTGTAAGTGCATCATCCCCTGTTTGATTTGAACACATTGTAATGCTGCAAGTTCAGGTTTCAGCATTGGCTAGCAGAAGGTGGATTCTCTACACCAGAGGATCTGATCCTTCAGAAATTGGGATTGAGTTTCAGCATTTGCTGGCAGTGGATTCTCTACAGAGGAATCCCCAAATCCTTTTGGAAAATGGGATTTTCACTGCACCTTTTGTCAGCTAAGATTTTGCATCTTGTTTGTTTGAAATCACATACCAGGGACCTTTCCAATATGAGTCTACCAGGGAGCATCCTTGGTTTATGGGCTGGCTTTTCAAACTTAAAGACATTGTGAGTGAAAAAACATTTGCTCTTTGTGGCACAGAAAGGAGATGATGCATCATGGGCTATTGGCACCTTTGTTTGTTAGTTTCAAGAGTATTCATTCTTCCATCTATTTTTTTGCACTCATATGTAGGTGAGAACAACATGAGCATGAGTACAATACAACAACATACTATGGAATAATGGTCAATCTGCTGCCCATTATGTTGGGTAAGGTGCTAGGTGAGCCCATTAGGGCAGGCTAAGGTGATGCACCCAACAGAATGGGCAAGGGTGAGACCATTCCATGACGTCAAGGTCTGGGGTGGCAGATTCAACAATTCTTTCTCAATAGAGATTTTGGTCACTATTACAAGTGTATGATCATCTACGGAATATTGTGTCATATAATGTGGTCAAGAAAATGACTTAATTTGTCACCCTAGACCTTAATGTCAATCTTGTTCACAGTGATCAGTTAATTATGAGCAATGTGTGCTCTTCTACTTGTGTACAAATTTTATTCAAAAACTGGCCTGAACTCTTCCTGCTGCAGGAATTTGAGCAACAATGACTTAGCAGGATCCATTACTGATCTAAGTGACCTCACAAGCTTGGAGTATCTGTAAGCACTTTAGATTGTGATTCTGTTGTTTTTTGTCAGTGTTGTTTAGGGCTTAGGGTTTGGGTTCTGTATTTTTGCACCCTTCTCTTACACCCCTTATTTCTTGTTGCCCATTTTGTTATTGGCCCAGGTTGTTAACTTATGCTGCTATCGGTATCTGCAGAGATCTAAGTAATAATCAGCTGTCAGGTACTCTTGATCCCTTGAGCAGCCTGAACAACTTGAAGTACTTGTACGTCCCTCTGAAACCTTTCACATATCACCTTTCATGAAAACCTCAACCTGCATTTGCAAACCATCACAAAAATATTGTGCATTTTGAGCCTTATGGAGCTTGATATCAGCATTTTTTTTGCAATCAGGTTTTAGAACTAATGCATTATTGTCTTTTTTCTCAATTAGGAATATCATGAATAACAAGTTCTCGGGTTCAATTCCATCACAGCTCCAACACCCTGGTTTACAACTGATGTAAGATTCTTTAGCCCCCTTCTTCATGTATGTGAAACTTTTTGGTTTTCCCAGGCTATGGGATTATGCTGGAAGGTTTTACAGTGCTGCTTTTCTCTTTGCACAACCTGTCTTGTTTGCTGCCTTGGAATCCAATTTTAGTTACATGGTCATGTGTTCCTGTACAATCCATATTGCAATTGGGTAAATGCTGTTATGTAAAAAGGCTGTGGAGACTTATTTCTGAAATGATCTATCTGCAGAGACTCAGGGAACCCCTGTATGAATTCTTCTTCAACTGAGATGTGTGAAATTTCAGCAACTCCATCACCATTTCCAGCCACCAATGGTTTTGTTGCTGGCAAAACCCATCCAAGTAAAGCAGTGGGTGTGATAGCGGGTGCAATTGGTGGAGTGGTTGGAGTCCTTGCCATCATTCTTCTGCTCATTTTAATTTTCTATCATCATCGCAGACACAATGAACATAAGCCTGTGTTGATCTCCCAAAACTCTAAACGTGGAGGTATGCAGTTTTTATTCTCTTGTTTTTCCCCCCCACTCTCTTATTTCATGTCATGTGGAAATGGTCTTAAAACTTGTGCATGAAAAAATTTACCATGAGTTTTAGCACTTTGATGTGTCTGGATAGTCTTCTTCTTCTGCAGTGCCCATCAAGGGGGAAGATGCAGAATACCCTGGACCTTTGGTGACACAATTCTCTCTTAAAGAGCTTGAACTTGCTACCAATCATTTCAAAGAGTTGATTGGCCAAGGCAGCTTTGGCCCTGTCTTTCTTGGTCGCCTTTACAATGGGAGTGAAGTGGCAATCAAAAGACGCTCTGACACTTCACAAGTCGGGACTGATTCATTCTTGAATGAGGTTATGTCACATTTCCTCCTCTTATTATTACCATTTTGGGATACTACAACCAACCATGGAAGGGATCACTTACGTTTTTACAAAATGACCTCAATTCAAAATAAGGTGTCTTTATATTGCTCTGGAGGTAAATTCTATAAACATTTAGTAAATAAATTAGGACCCCCAAAAAAGAATTTGAAAATATTTGTAGAATAAACAAGATGTTTTGAAAATATAGTTAAAGATGTTTTTTCTCATACATACATAAGTTTAAATATTTATCGATCACCAAAAGTCACCATATTTACAAATAGACAACGACCTTTATGTTAATGTTCATCCCTTTTATAACTAGCTAGCAAAAGAATACCTCTGAATGCCAGGGGTATGCAGAAAATACCAAATGGTTGTCCTCCCTTAGACTACAACTAGTGAGGTATTCTTAGTTTCTAGGTGATAGTGAAGATGGGTTCTTGAATACACCATAGAGCATAATGTGGGACTGAAATAGCTTCCTTGATTGTAGACTAGATGGCAAGGAAAAAACTATTGTGATGTAAAATACTAATTTTTAAGGTTATTTTTTGTTTAATTTATGGAGACAAATGGAACTGATGGGTGTCAGAAATCACATTGGGTCTCAGGTGAATCTACTGTCACAAGTGCATCATCCGAATCTGGTGCAACTCATTGGGTACTATACAAGCAGCGAGAAAAAAAACCCAGTGCAAATGCTTGTTTACGAGTATATGTCTGGTGGCACTCTCATGGACCATCTTTACGGTACCTGTCACTAATTGTTAAATCAATATTTTACTCTGCCCTTGTGTGGAGATTCATACTAATATAGACAGAATTCTGTTGAAATGTCTTCACTGCCCTTCAAGGTTGATTTAACACATACTGGACATTAAGGCTAATCCCCTAACCCTAAACCCATGTTGATGCTGAAAATTCAAATCATAATTTGGAAAACATCTCAAGATCCTTATGTCTTTGAAATGTGGATAATGAGAGCTTAGTCTTTTACACTTTCTGTGTGTCCTTGTGGAAAAAGGGCGCATGACTGGGGAAGGAATATTGGAGTGGAGGGACCGATTAAGTCTTACTGTCGGGGCTGCCACTGGTATAATAAAGCCCCTCCTCCTTTGTGGTATTTTCCATTGGTGTTTGATGTCATATACCTGTCCCATCCACAAGCTGTGTGATTCTAGCAATGTCCTCAATTTTATACATAATTTGAAATTGCAAGTTTTCTTTTAGTAGAGCTGAGTTTACATTCTACAAATTTTCTGTGTTTTGTTAATAATTGGATGTGCAGGACTAGAATACTTACACAATGGAAGTGACCCAAAGATCATACACCGAGATGTGAAAAGCTCCAACATTTTGATTTCGTCAGAAAATGTGGCAAAAGTCTCGGATTTTGGTCTCTCAAAGCTCATTGCTGATCTTGATAAAACCCATGTCACTACAGCTGTCAAAGGAACAGCAGGTTATCTTGACCCTGAGTAAGCAATCTATACTCCACCCCTTCGAGAAATTCAAATTACAGGAAAAAAACATTTTGTAGCTAGACTCTGACACAACCATGTTAGAAGAAATATTATTAGTCTTTCCATGATTCCTCTTGTTTCTTCTTATTTCATTTAAAGCCAACATGAATCTTGACATGAAATTATCTGGACTTATCTTTGCACCTTAGCTTATGTATCCATAAATTCTAGTCTTGGCAAACAAGTAATGCAATAACAAGTATGACAGGGGGAATGAAGTTCCACAATTACCACACCAATTCATGGCCAATTTGAACACTTTGTTGTGGATTTTGGGACTGCAGGTACTTCACCAGCCAACAATTGACAGAGAAGAGTGACGTGTACAGTTTTGGAGTTGTGCTCATGGAGATTCTGTTTGCACGGGAACCCATTTCTGGCAATTATGGACCTGAAGCATACAACCTTACTGCATGGGTAAACTGCTGACCTCCACCATCTGCTCCTTCAGCCTCATTTTGTAATAGTCAATGGTTTTTGCTGTAAATGTAAGTTTCTGCTCAGAGTGTATTTTAGACATTTTGTAGCCACCTACCTCAAAGCTATGAAGCTGAGGTTCCAAATTAAATCCAGCAAAAAAAACTGAGTTGTTTCACAACTTTGCAGGCACGACCAATCTTGCAGCAAATGATCCCAAAGGGAGACTATTCCACGCTCGATCCAAGTTTAGAGAGTCATTTCAACCCAAAAAGTCTAGAAATTGTGACTAGTCTTGCAGTACGCTGCACTCACCAGCACGGAATGAAGAGGCCAACAATGGCAGAAGTTCTCCGAGAATTGAAGCTTGCATTAGCCATCGAAGAAGGAGGTGCTTCATTCGAAATGCCCAGCTTTAAGCAAAGCCCTAAAATATCTGAAGACATGCATTTTACAGCACCCACCCCAAGATAGTGTAACTACCATAACTTTCTCATCAGGAAATAGTTCTTCCCCAGCCCCCAGCCCCATTCCCCATCGGCACTAATCATAGTTCTTGTCCACCCAAGAGGACATGATCTAACAGTATATGGTAGTATCTGACAACTGTAGTGCACAGAAAATTTGAACAAGTTTCTCAACTACTGTCTATACAACATAATTCTAGCAAATTTTTATTCATGTGAAGTGTTTTTGCTTACAAAGTCTATGTAAGAACTAGGTACCTTATTTGTCATGCAGAAATAGACTACATGATATGAGATTCCATATTGGAAATTCCATAATCAATTTTTTTAACAACCAGTAGACAATATGATGTTAGTTTTGGCATGGGAAGAGACAACAACCTAGCTATTTCTAGCTGAAGAAACTAATGTGTAATTCAGCTGGGGGATCCACTCTTCTGACAGGAATAGAAATGAGACTAAACTAAGAAAGGGCTAATTAATGTCCTTTCAGCATTCTTTTAAAAGAACAATGTGTCAGGTTTAGCCAGCTTATTGGAACATATGAAACTTTCTGAAGTATGTTCACATTGTTTCTGGAAAGATAGGAGTTTGTTGAACTATGGGTTTGCTCAGTAAGTGAGCACAAGAGCCTAAACCATCCTTGCTGAATGTACACCCTCTTCATGCTAATCACCACCTTTTGACCCAATGCCCATATGTGAAGGGAATTTCAAGGCAAGCTGACCTCACACCACCCAAAAGTCAATTGCACACCAAGGTGTATCTGCATTTGTTAACAAATGCCATAGGAATTTCTCATGACAGTTTCAGTCCCTTTTGTTAGACATGGGTTTGAGTATGGTATATCTGCCTCAGAAAACCTGGCCCCAATGTAGGTAGCCCATGCTCATCTTTGTACAGCTAATCCAGGTTATGTACTTTTCACAGCAGGAATAAATCTGTGCATCTAGTCCTTTTCTGGCAGAATAACTGGAATTGGAACCCAAATCTGTCATGGTTACACAACTTCTCCTAAATTGTCCACAGAGTTTGTGTTGCAGAGCCACTAGTGTGTGTGAACCCTATACTCGAGCTTTACTAGTGCTCTTCTAGTGATGTGTAGGATTTACAGTAAAAGTGTTTTGTAAGGCTTGTAAGTAAGTCAATGGGGATACAGTGTACTGTTCTACTTTCTCCAATGATGATCATGGTTCTTGTTGGCACCTGTGAAAGTTCCATAGTCGCTTACAAAAACGAAAGCCTCATAAGCTGCACGATCAGACTCCACATCATCAACAGGTGTGCTTCGTAGTGATACAGCTGAATGATCTCTGATCCTCTCTAGCTCTCTTGATCTCTGCATCAACTCAAGCTCAAACACCCAGGTGTCAAAACATTCATTTGCAAGAAGCAGATCATTCAAGTTTGGCATACCCATGTGAGACAAACTTCAACTCTACCTAGCTGGGTCTATGTAATCTCAATTAACCCTGATAAATCACAACATTATTTTTTGAAGACCAATGACAGTACTAGTGTATGCAAACAGAAATAGAAAGTCTCCTCACAGATGACTTAGACCAACTCAAACTGAGCATGAAGTGTGAGGTGTATGTATTATATAAAAGTTCATTTTAGGAAGATATAGCGCTCCATTCAAGCCCTTGGCAAGTTTTTTAAAAGTGTCCAAAGGAAAACTCATAAAGTTCATATAAGTGAAAAGCTCAACTAGAGATCTTAAAAACAAGCTCATTAGGCATAGAAAGTTTGAGGAGAGAAATAAAATAAATTAATTCATTTTTTTAAAATTAAAAACAAGGTTCAATTTTGACTTTTTCAAAAATTCATACCTACCATTTGATTAAGGTTTTAAAATATATATATTTCATAATTTAATGTACTATTTCACTCTTCAATAGACACTTAATCACTATAACCAATTTTAGATAATTTAATATAAATTCTTCAATTTCTTAACAATCCAACCAATCAACCGGTTCATATTTTTTAATTTCAAAAATCCATTACTAACAGTGTGTATAATTTGCAAAATTTATTATAAAAAAATTATAATCGAATTGTTAGTTTAGAACCAATTACCAATTTGCAAATCTAAGGTTTTGTCATGTCCCAAGCATCAAAACACAATGCATTCTGAAAGAAACAAAGCTGTAACACCAAAAGACAGCCACTATAACTTGCATTCATGCTGCCAGAAAAGGTTATATATCACTTGCAAATTAGGCTGGAAACAAGCAAATCTGTAAACACTTGTCCCACTCTCGGCCAGCTCCCAAAGACCCTATAAGATCGATCCAAACATACCCTGCAGCTGATCTAATTTTGAACACGTACCAGAAAGTTCAGATGATCTTGCATAGTGAATGGTCTCTCGTCAAGCGCCGGATCCTCGTGAAAGGTTTCAACCATGTCTGGTGCCAACCAGCCACATGCACGTTACTAGTACACAATATTTCTGAACATCGAGACTAAGAATAAGGCACGTCGTACAAGTGCGATTGACTGTTGGATCAATCCGATTGTTCACACTATTTCTAACACCTTTACAACAAATGTTACTTTCTTATAGTTGAGCCTAAGTCTCGCAGGCTAAGAACACTTTTGCTGCAAGTGATCATAGCTCACTAGGCTATTATGTCTGAGTTTCCATTATTTGCGCAGAATAAGATTGAGCTTATTGATCAACAAGACCATGAAAACCGTCGCAGTTCTTAGTCTACACTAGATAAGGAAGAGGTCTGAGAGACGCAGTACGATTGCTCATCCAAACTACTCAGCACAACACATAGAAGTACTTATCAGAGTAGTCGAGAAAGGCTCGGGTCGACGGAAACAAAACAATCTAAAGACCGGACACTTTAAGAGCCTGAAGGGGGAAAAACTAAGCTCTAACTCTTATCAAGGACATCAGTAATCACAGTCTGAAAGTAATAGTCCTATAAGCGAGGGGAGAACGCCGTGGCGAGGTCCCGAAACTAATGAACTAGAAAAAGAAAGTCATACCATGCTGCAGCAGAAGAATCAATTCCACCAGTTCGAAATGACTGGCAGCACCTCGAACTAGTGGAAGTCAAAACTACGAAACTTAGTGACTCGCACCACGCGGAACCTAACAGCGAGAAGCCAACATCTCAAGAAGAAGAGGGTTGGACATTTTCATCGAAAGGAGGAAGAACACTAGTTACTATATCACAGCAGGACAGACAGACACATGAATCGATCGAACACAATCGTCAACATACAAAGGATAGACATGAGATTGAACGGAGGGACAACAGGTGAACACACAGGAAGGCGCCGGAATTGACGTAACGGGAAGAATAACAGCATAGAGGCACCGACCTTAGCAAAAAAAAAAGGGGGAAGATGTATAAGCAGCGCAATGTTATTATACAGCCGCATGAAAAGGGAGTAATACATGCCTACAATAAGGCATACCTGAGTAATGAACCGGACGCGAAAAAGCTCCCAACGCGAAGCAGAGTCCTCCAACAACACAAAGGAACGCGAGGCGAAGGAAGGAGGCAAGTCGGAGGACCCTAATCGTAGCCATGCCTGGAGAGAGCAACGACAGCTATCTCCGCCATCGCTACAACAAAGAGCGGAAAAAAAGCTTCGGTAGCAGACGAGCGAGGCGAGAGAGACGACCACCGGAACAACCGGTCGACTCTAATCAATGATAATTTATCATTCATCCATGTAAACTGGTCAGCCAATGAGATGCCCACGTTAGACATGTCACTGGATGAACAGTGGATATCTCCATTCTCGAGGAGACCGGATATGGCCGGTGACAGACGAAGTAGGTGGGGGGTGTGGGGTAACCGGCTAATCCCGTATTTTGCGGCGCCGAATCCGTGGGCAGCATTCAATGCACTTTTGTGTCCGGTCACGTTGACCTAATGCCCCAATTCGACACTTATTAGCATTCACACTAATAATAAGTGGCTCATAAAAAGCCACAAAACGTTTTACTTACATACCTACCCCCAAAGAGTGTCGTACTACGACAGCGTCTGCACTCTGCACTTGTGGCACAGAATAATTCAAATTACAAATATATATAATATTATTTATTCCCTGACAAAAATAATTTAGGTACTTCATTTTTTAATATTTATGCACTGACAAAATAATAATAATAATCTATGTGCATAATTTAATTTAAGTGGTCAGAAAATCCAGACACCTGTGAAGAAACTTCGTGGAGCTTTCACTTTTTATCTCGTCGGGGAATAAGTTACATAGGTCTGTTGCAGTGATTTTCTTTTTTGGTTTTTGTTTGTAGCCAACGTGGCGATCATCTACGGGAAGTTGCAGAAAAAGTGGATATCATCATCGTTAGGAAGATTTCGCCAAATGTGGCTAAATTTTATTTGATCATTTTTTGCTGCGCACTGAAAACCAAATATAAAAATCTGAAGATTTTTGCGATTTTTCTCAGTTTTGGCGATTGACAACATCCAAAATCAATTAAATTTTTTCAAGTTGTTAAATTTTAATTTCTCTTTTTGGCGTGATTTCGCCAGTAAAAAAAGGCTGGTCTGTTTGTTCCTTTGGGAGGTAAAAAGTAAAAAGATCGAAACACGGCGGGACCTCGAATTATCCACAAAACTTAGATGGAGATGGATGATATTTGGATATAATCCTTCATCATCGACAACAGGTGACCGGCAAGTCCGGTCGTCGTCGTCTCTCCCTCGTTCGCTCTTCAGAGCTTTCGTAGCGATGTCGGAGAGGGAGGCCGTCCGCCCCGACTCAGGCATGGCTGCTCTACGACACGTCTTCCGATGCAGCTCTTGCTGCCTTCGCATTGCGTTTCTTTCTGTTTTAGGAGGCCTCTTCTTCGCGACATTGGGAGCGTTTTCCTCTCCTGTTCAATACGCAGGTGTGCCATATATTACTACTGCAGGCTCTGTAAGTATTACTCCGCTTGCAAATCTATAGATGTTTGCTCTTATTCTTTCTTCCCCTCTTGGTCAAGTACAGTGCGTCTGTGTTGGTGTTACTCTCCTCTTTTCGTCAATTCCGGTGACTCTTACAGTGTGTTCGACTCTTGTCTACCCGTTTGACGTGCGTTTTGTAGTTCCTATGACGATGGTTGTGTTCGATGAATTCAGATGTGTTCTATTATTGCTGTGATATTATGAGCCTCCTTTCGCTCAAAATGTCCAACTAAACTGTCTTCTTGAGATACTTGTTTCTCTTTTTTTTGCAACCCTTGAATTTTTCGTTTCACTTTCTCTGCTTCGAGCCGTGCTGCCATCTTCATAATTGAATCTTCTGCTGCCGGGTATGACTTTTCTTTTTTCTGGTTCAGTTTCGACGGAACCTCTCTACGTTCTCCTCTCTCTTCAGATTGTACAGTTAAGTATGATTTCCTTGATTATAGTGCTTTGTATTTTAGGTTCTTTTAAGTTTCCGGTCTTTGAATATCTTTTCCGTCCCGCGGAGCCTTTCTGGACTCCACTACGTATTTGCTGCGCCTGAGTTTAGCTAAGCAACGATGCGTACCCAGAGCTCCTTCTCCGCTGTCTAAGAATTGCGAC
>Ga0209208_10000556_pt1 | contig 49016 bp, 47 predicted proteins | sample S1TSphfallax_3_FD_187694 | JGI IMG/M metagenome (GOLD analysis project Ga0209208, IMG submission 187694) | Host-associated microbial communities from peat moss isolated from Minnesota, USA - S1T2_Fd - Sphagnum fallax MG (SPAdes) (version 2) | ecosystem: Host-associated > Plants > Peat moss >... | reverse complement strand
GGAACAGGACCAAATGCTGCTATTCTGACCACCGTCATGGAGATCTCACTCAAAGGCAAAGCGGCGCTGGTGACGGGCGCGGGCCGCGGCATCGGACTGGCCATTGCCCAACTTCTTTCCGAAGCCGGAGCATCGGTGCTGCTGGTGGATATAGACGAAGCGGCGCTGGCGGAGGTCTCGCTCACTGGGCCGTTCGCCACGCTCGCCGCCGACCTGACGGCGACCGGAGCGGCGGAGAGCATCATCGCCAGGATGCTAAGCGAGTTCGGCACCGTGGATATTCTTGTGAACAACGCCGGCTACACCTGGGACAACGTCATTCAGAAAACCAGCGATGAGCAGTTTCAATCGATGCTGGATATCCATATCGTAGCGCCGTTCCGCATCCTGCGCGCAGCCTCCGGCTGGATTCGCCAGACAGCCAAGAAAGAGATAGAAGCAGGCCATCGGGTGATGCGCAAGGTGGTCAACATTACGTCCATTTCCGGGCTGGACGGCAACGCCGGCCAGGCGGGTTATTCTTCCGGGAAAGCGGCGGTTGTGGGATTAACCAAGACCATGGCAAAAGAATGGGGACGTTACAACGTTAATGTCAATGCGGTGGGTTTCGGGCTCATCGACACGCGCCTGACCCAGCCCCTGAATGAGCCGGAGAGCAGCATCGCCATTGGTGAGCGCCAACTGCAGGTAGGTATGCAGGCCAGCGTGCGAGAGCAGGCCACGAGACTGATTCCGCTGGGCCGGGTGGGAACCCCGCAGGACGCCGCAAATTCAGTCTTCTTTTTCTGCTCACCGCTCTCCGACTACATTACCGGCGAAACGCTAGTGTGCGGCGGCGGATTGCATTTTTAGTTAGACATCCATATATTCGGAATGGTAGTCTTTCCAAACGCCGGACGGCGCGGAGATTCTCGGCGGCGGCGGCTCCAGAGCATGCTTGCTGGTGCGAACCCACTGCCAGGCCTGCGTCATTTCCGATTCGTGGAAGTAGAGCGTTTCCGACTGAAGCAGCGCGGCCGCGACCACAAACAGGGTGCTCACCTTTTCCCACGGATGCGCGCCGACAACGGCCATGCGCCCAATATGCTCGTTCCACTTCTGGAGGAAACGAATTTCCTGCCAGCGCGCGGCCAAGTCCATGCTGTCCATCTCGGCCAGATGCACGAGTATTCCAATGGGTCGTTTGCGGCGCGAATGGATTAGGAGTGTAATCTGCTGTTCCATCTCCTCTTCTTCTTCCACGCTGAGGCGGCCCAGCACCTTGAAGCCGATCACGCCGCCCGAACTTTCCTTCAGTCTTTCAATCACTGCTGGATAGAGGCAGATGCGGCCTGGAACGAGACAGGTTTATTCAAGGCCTGCTCGAAAACTTCCCTGGCTGTCGTCGTGCCAGGCCGTTTCTCGGTGCCGTCCACGCCGAAGTCGATCCAGCCGGAGTTCACGCCCTCCATCATTTCCTCATACGCCCAAGTCGAGCCCTTAGGCAGGCCCATGTGTTCCATCACCCCGGCCCAAGCCTCCCTTGGCAAAGGCTGCGCCTTCACTTCGCGCCCCAGCACCTGGCCGATGGCCTCCGCAATCTCATCCGGCGAGACCGGTGTGCCCAGTTCGATCACGCGCTGGCCGCTCCACTCCGTAGTCAGCAGTTCAACCACCAGCGCACCGATGTCCGCCGTCGCAATATGTCCCACTTTGCGGTCCGTCGGCGCATAAAACACGGGCAGCGTCCCGCCCTGCGCGGCCTCCAAGCCATAGATAAAGTTCTCGAAAAATCCGCCCGCGCGTATCATCGCCACCGGAAATGGCATGTCCTGCAGCGCCTGCTCCAGCAGGCGCGTGGGCGTGATCAGGCCCAGTCCGCTGGGCTTCTCCGACCCGAACGACGACAATGCCACCAGCTTGGGAGGCAAGCTCTGACGAAGCGCCTGCACGTAATTCACCACCACGGCCTTGGCCTCTGGAAACCCGCGCGATGGCGTTTGGGTCGGCGGCATCATGATGTATGCGCCTTCCACGCCTCTAAGCGCCGCCGCAATCGACGCCGCATCGTTCCAGTCCCCCTGCACCAGTTCGACACCTTTTTCAGCCCATGCCGCAGCCTTCTTCGGGTCGCGCACCAGCGCCCGCACTTGTTTGCCCTTCGCCAGCAGACCCCGCGCGGTTGCTCCACCCACATGGCCCGTAATCCCCGTGACCAGAAACATTTTCGTTTTCTCCTGTCACTTCGATGCCCACGGACCTGAGCCGACTCAGCTATTTATCCCAAGCGCGGAACCACCACTGCATCCACCGGCTTGCTGCCCACGCTAATCACCGTGAAAAGCGAACCGCCCGTTTTCAGCCTTCGTTCCGTTCCCGTCAAACTCCTGGGAATCCGAATGACGCCCATGTCGCCCGACATCTGGTCCAGCACCAGCGCGTATTGGCTGTCGGGAGTCACGGTAATAAACGAAGGCCGGCCGCCGGTTTCGACGAAGCCCACCACCTTGCGCGTGTCGATATTCAAAATGCACAAATCCGACCCCGTTCGTGAGGCCACAAGCAAATAAGCGGGCGAAGCGGAGCAGGCCATGGTTCCGGGATCGCGGCCAGCCAGCAGCGTCTGGTCCACATACATCGTGTCGAACGGAAACACCACCGCAATGCCGTCCATCCCCTGGCCGGAGACGAATAACTGGCCTTGGTCGGCGTTGAAACACAATTGATCGGGCTGCATCGCCAGCGGCAGTTCCACCACCGTTTGCAGCGTGGGCACATCCAGCGCCAGCAGGGATCGGTTCTGCAAATTGGCCGCCAGCAGCACTTTGCCGTCGCTGCGGAAGCGAATCTGCCCCAGCCGGGGCGTCTCCACGCGCGTGCGGTGGCCGGAGGCCAGATCGAGAAGTTCCACCGCGCCCGAGTCACTGGCTGCGGCGACATGATGTCCGGTGGGCGAAAAATCCAGGCTGTCGGCTGGTATCGCCAGCCGGTGCCGGGTACTCGGGGAAAGGGTTGCGGCATCCAGTTGAATCAATTCATTCGCATGCGGCGACAGCGCCCAAAGGGATTGCCCATCTCCGGACAAGCGCAAGTCGCTTAAATGATCGGCCACGCGGCGTGAACGGGCAATCTTGAGCTGGTTCTCCGCCAGCAGGTGAACCGTGCCGTTGGCGGGCGTCAGCACATAAGCATGGGCGCCTTTGCCGACAACAATGCGGCTGGGCGGCGCACTTAGCGAGAGAGTTCCGGCCAGTTGGAATATGGTCAGATCCACGCGTGCCAGAGAACTATCACCCCGATTCGCCACTAATGCATAGCCGGAGTAGCCCGTGCCTTTGCTGCGGGTGCAGGCGGACAGGGCCGCGAGACCCGTCGCGGCCAGCCATTTTCGGCGATTCATTTTTTCTGTCATGGCTCTATTGAAAAAGCGCGAGAACTGCTGCAAGCAATTGAAAATAAAATAGTTAGGGCGAAAATCAAACTTGCTCCATCCCTATGCTACGCTCGGAGTTTATTCCCCACCCTTGCATAAAGCTCCATATTCATGAATTTTAGGTCAGTCTTCAGTCTCATTTCGTCCGATCTCGCCATTGATCTCGGTACCGCCAACACCCTGGTTTTTGCCAAAGGAAAAGGCATTGTCGTCAACGAACCATCCATTGTTGCCATCAACAAGAATACAGGCGAGATTGAGGCGGTGGGCAAAGAAGCCAAAGAAATGGTGGGCCGCACGCCTGGCAACATCGTGGCCATTCGTCCCATGAAAGACGGCGTCATTGCCGATTTCAAGGTGACGGAGCGCATGCTCAACTACTTCATTCTGAAGGCGCATGGGCGCAAGATGCTGGTGCATCCGCGCATTGTCATCGGGGTGCCGAGCGAGATTACGCAGGTGGAAAAGCGCGCCGTCAGCGAATCGGCCTACCGCGCGAAAGCCAGCGAAGTGCATCTGGTGGAGCAGGCGATGGTGGCGGCCATCGGGGCCGGGTTGCCCATTACCGAGCCGCAGGGCAACATGGTGGTCGATATCGGCGGCGGGACGACGGACGTCGCGGTGATCTCGCTTTCCGGCATTGTCTATTCACGATCCGTGCGCGTGGCCGGAAACGAAATGGACGACGCCATCATGAATTATCTGAAGCGGAAATACAACCTGCTGATTGGCGAACGCACGGCTGAGCAGATCAAGATCAATATCGGTTCGGCTTACCCGCTGGACCGTCCTTTGACCATGGAGATTAAGGGGCGCAACCTGATTGAAGGCGTGCCCAAGACCGTGACCATTGAAGACAGCGAAATTCGCGAAGCGCTGTCGGAATGCATTGCGACCATTCTGAATGCCATCCGCGTGGCGCTGGAGCGCACTCCGCCGGAACTGAGCGCCGACATCAGCGACCGCGGCATTGTGCTGACCGGCGGCGGCGCGCTGATTAAGAATCTAGACCGGCGCATTCGCGAAGAGACCGGCCTTCCGGTGTCCATTGCCGAAGATCCGCTGGCGTCGGTGGTGCTGGGGACCGGCAAGATGCTGACTGATTTTAAGCTGTTGCGCCGCATTGCCATTGAGTAGGGAGAAAGGCGACTGTCCCCGCCTTTCGGCAAGGCATTAGATAATGGAAGGTTAGAGGAGCGGCATGGAAACCATCTTGACCCGCTACCGGAACCTGACGGTTCTGCTGATAGTGGTGGTGGCCCAGTTATTGTTTCTGGCCTACCAGGTCAAAGCGAATAAGGACGACCGGCTGATCCGCGTTTGGGCGGTCAGCGCCGTCACGCCCATGGCCGGCGGCGTGGATGCCGTTCGCCACAACACAATCGGTTTCCTGCAGGATTACTTTATTCTTCTGGACGTGCGCGAGCAGAACCGCAAACTCAAGGCGGAGAACGACAAGCTGCGCATGGAGAACATCTATTTCCGCAATGAACTGGCCAACAGCGCGGATGCGCATGCGCTGATGGTTTTCCAGGCCAAGACGCCGTCCAAGACCGTGGCCGCGCGCGTGGTGGGAAACAGCACGGTGGCCACCGCAAAAGCTGTGTTTATTGATCGCGGCTCCACCAGCGGCATTGAAAAAGGCATGGCGGTGGTGACGCCGGAAGGGGTGGTGGGCAAAGTGATTGCCGTTTATCCGCTGGTGTCGCAAGTGCTGCTGGTCACTGACCCGACGTTCAAAGTGGGCGTGGAATCGCAGAAGCATCACGTCCATGGCATTTTAAATTGCGGCATTGGCCACTGCATTGTGGAGCAGGTGCAAGACGAAGACAAGCTGGATGTGGGCGAATGGTTTTTCACATCGGGCGAGGACCGGCTGTTCCCGCGCGGCTTTCCGGTGGGCACAGTCATCTCCAGCGCTCCGGGCGCTCCGGGGCAGGGGATGCGTGACGTGAAGCTGGCGCTGAGCGGGCAACCCGGCGGCGCGGAAGCGGTGCTGGTGGTGCTGGAAGGCGTTCACCAGGAGATTCCCAGCGGTCCGGTGATGGCCGATGTTCACGTGGCGCCCTTGCCGCTGCCGCCGGGGCAGAAGGACGGCAACGCTCCCTCGGTCGAGCAGGTGCAAACCGAAGCGGACAAGATTGTGGGCAAGTATCAGGCGCTGGGCAAGGAAGAAAACCATGTGTATGGCGCGGTGGGATCGTCGGTTCCGGACTTCAACCTGCGGAAGACTGCGCCCGCCGCTGCGGCGGCTCCTGCTGCGCCGGTGCCGCAGGCTAGCACAACGACTGCTGTCGCGCCCGCGCCGGTTGCTCCGCAGGCACCGCTGCCGCTGGGCAGTCCGCGCCGGAAAACTACGTCCACAGAAGCGCCCGCGCCGCCCAGTCCTCAGCCATGAACGAAAGCAGCGACAATCTTCTGCGCCGCCGCCCGCGCGATTCGTGGTTTAGCCGCTTCCAGATTTTGGGGCTGGTGGTTCTCACGCTTTTCGCCATCATCGTCAAAGTCTACCTGCCGCGCATCATTCCCAGCACTTCCTGGCTGGAGCTGCCGCTGCTGCTGACGGTTTATTTCGGCCTGGTCTATCCCAACCAAATTGCGGCGCTTTTGTTTGGCGCGTTTGTCGGCTTGTGCGAGGATTCGCTGGCGCCTGCCAACCTGCATCCCATCGGCATGTTCGGCATCACCAAGACGCTGGTGGGTTATTTCGCCGCCAGCGTCAGCATGCGCTTCAATGTGGAAAACGCCTTCATCCGGCTGGTGCTGTGCTTCTTCTTTTATTTGTTCCACGCGCTGATGTACTGGCTGATGCGGCGCGCGCTCTTGGACCAGAATGTGCCCTTTGATCCGCAGGAAATTTTAATTTACGGCGCGCTAAATTCGGCCGTGGCGCTGCCGCTGTTTCTGCTGCTGGATAAGATGAAAGTGTCGGGCAGCCGGTCCGCCATTTTATAGATGTAAAAAAAAGTGCCTTACACCGAAGAACAGCAGCATCAGGAAACGGTCACAGAAGTCCGCCTGTTTCGCGATGACCCGAAACAGGCCGGCCCGAAGATTGCCATTTTTCAATATCTGACGGTGGGAGTTTTTCTGTTCCTGATTTCGGGCTTCTGGCAGTTGCAAGTGCAGAACCCGGAATACTACAGCGAAGCGGCCGAGCGCAACCGCATCAAAAGCACGCCCATGCTGGCGCCGCGCGGCAAAATTCTGGACCGCGACGGGCGCGCCATTGTCGACAACAAATCTTCTTACTCGCTGCTGCTGAACCGCGACCTGATCAAGTGGGAGCATCTGCCTGCCATTGCTGAAGCGCTGGGCCTGGATTATTCGGACCTTTCCACCGCCATTCGGCGCATGAAATCGCAGCCGCAGATCATTATTAAAGACCAGTTGAGCCGCGACGAAATTGCCTGGATTGAATCCCACCGAGATGCCAGCTCTTATCCGGAGATGCAGCTGATTCGAAGCTGGCGCCGGCAGTATCCGCAAAACGGCTTTGCGGCGCATGTGGTGGGCTACGTGGGCGAAGTGAGCGAAGCGGAACTGGATTCGCCGCAATTTGCCGATTATCAGCAGGGCGACATTATCGGCAAAGACGGCCTGGAAAAGCAGTACGACAAAGAGCTGCGCGGCGTGGACGGCCAGCAGCGCGTTCTTGTCGACAACTTCGGGCGCGAGCGTGAAATGCTGATGTCGCAGGAAGCGCAGCCAGGGAAGGATTTAAAAACCACGCTGGATCTGGATTTGCAGGCGGTGGCCGAGCTTTCGATGGCCGACAAGCATGGCGCGGTGGTGGCGCTGGACCCGCGCACTGGCGAAGTGCTGGCCATGGTCAGCGCGCCGTCTTATGATCCGAACAAGTTCACCGGGCGCATCAGCCGCAAGGACTGGAACGCCATTATGGGTGATCCTTCAAAGCCGCTGTTGAACCGCGCCACGCAAGCCGAGTTCGCTCCCGGTTCCACCTTCAAGCCGATTGTGGCCATGGCCGGCCTGGAAGCCGGCGTGATCGATGAAAAGACAATTTTCCATTGCGCCGGCGGAGAGAGTTTCTATGGCACTTTTCGCGGCTGCTGGAATCACAAAGGTCACGGCGACATTTCGCTGCACAACGCCATTCGCGAATCGTGCGACGTTTACTTTTACAATGTGGGCAATCGGCTGGGAATTGACCGCTTGGCCGAATACGCGGAGCTGGCGGGCTTCGGGCACAAAACCGGCATCGACTTGCCGAACGAGCGCGAAAGCATCATGCCTTCCACGAAATGGAAGCTGCGCACCACGCGCCAGAAATGGTTTGCCGGCGAGACCATTTCAGTGGCTATCGGCCAAGGCCAGGTGACGGTATCGCCGCTGCAGTTGGCGGCGGCCATTGGCGGCGTGGCGGTGGGCGGCAACTGGTTTCAGCCGCATTTGAAAAAGTGGGACGCGCCCAAACTGCTGCGCGGCGGCCATTTGAACCAGGCGCATATTCAAGACGTGATCTCGGGAATGTCGGGCGTCGTCAACGAAGGCGGCACGGGCCGCTTTGCCGCGCTGCCGGGCATCAACGTCTGCGGCAAGACCGGAACCGCGCAGATTATTTCCTTGCAGGCGCAACGCGGCGGCGTGGCGCAGAATTTGAAAGACAACGCCTGGTTTGTGGGTTTTGCGCCGCAGGAAGCGCCGGAAATTGTGGTGGTGGCGCTGTTTGAAAACGGCGAACACGGCGACAAGGCTTCCTGGATTGTGCGCGACGTGCTGAAAGCCTATTTCGACAAGAAAGCGCGCCATTCCATGCCATTGAGCGAAGCGCGGCTGGAGCTGCCGACGCTTTTCCATCTCCCGCTGAGCATGATTTCCCTGGGAGCAGGCAAGCCGTAAATGGGTTACCGCTCCCTGCGCGATTTAGACTGGCCGCTGCTGATTGTGACGCTGGCCCTGTGCGCGCTGGGCGTCCTGCAAATCTACAGCGCCACCAATTCCACCAAATGGGCTGATGCCTGGTGGAAGCAAATTATCTGGATTATTTCCGGCCTGCTGATGATGTGGGTGGTGTCCATGATCGACTACCACGCGCTTCTGGAGCGCGTATCTTATTTTTATCTCGGCTCGGTCTTTTTGCTGCTGCTGACCCTGATTCTGGGCAACAAAGTTTTCGGCTCCACGCGCTGGATTGGCTATGGCGGATTCCGGCTGCAAACTTCGGAATTCGTCAAAATTGTCCTGATTTTATTGGTGGCGCGCTTTCTCACCGACGCCAAGCTGCTAGGCTCGGCCGAAAAGCTTTCGGGCGAAAAAAGCCTGACTTGGCGCGACCTGGGATTGCTGGGAGCGCTGGTTGGCGTGCCCATGGCGCTGGTGATGAAACAGCCCGATCTGGGGACGTCTTTGACCTATGTTCCCATCCTGGTGGCGGGCGTCCTGATTGCCGGTTTGCGCTGGAAATATCTGGCCATCATCGCCGCCGTGATAGTTGTCAGTTTGCCGATCGGCTATTATTTTCTTAAGCCTTATCAAAAAGATAGGCTGGCAAGTTTTGTGTCTCCGGACCGGGATCCGAAAGGAACGGGTTTTCAGGTGATCCAGTCTCGCATCGCAGTCGGACACGGCGGCATGTGGGGCAGGGGGGCGAAAGAAAGCTCCCAAACGCACTTAGGTTTTTTGCCGGTGCCGCACACGGATTTCATCTTTTCCTCGTTCGCCGAAGAGCACGGTTTTGTGGGCATTGTGGTGGCGCTGGTTTTGTATTTTCTGCTGATCATGCAAGTGGTGCAGAACGCGCAGACGGCGACCGACAAAGCAGGATTGTTTATCTGCATGGGCGTGGCCGCGTTGCTGCTGTTCCATGTGCTGGTGAATGTGGGAATGGTGGTGGGGCGCATGCCCGTCACCGGCATTCCGCTGCCGCTAATGAGTTCGGGCGGGTCCAATACCTGGTCGATATTCCTGATGCTGGGCCTTGTGAACGGCGTCAGGCTGAGAAGATTTGTGAACTGAGTGAGTAAATGTTGGCCTCTGTGTTTGAGGCCGGTTCGACGGAAGGGGTCGGACAGAGAGTGGAAGATTTTCGGATTGCCAACAAGATCTATACGAAAGTTTTCGCGGATGTACGTTTCGAGCAAGTCTCCATTCGCGGACTGAGTAATTAAGCCCAATGCAATTCCGGGGTTCAACCTAACTCTCCCATCGGCCCTATTATGAGGCGGTGAAAGATGAGTAAGGAACTGGTGATTGGATCCAATCGCCATGAAACGAAAGTGGCTGTGCTGGAAGACGACCAACTGGTCGAGCTCTACTTTCAGCGCGCAAACGAGTATTCGCTTGCGGGAAGCATTCATAAAGGAAGAGTGACGCGCGTGCTGCCGGGCATGCAGTCGGCGTTTGTCGACCTGGGCCTGGAGCGCGACACGTTCCTGTACGTCTCGGATTTTTTCGATGAACTAAATCCGGACGAAATAGACACGGTTTCCGATGAGAAGCCGCTGCTGCGCAGCACGTCGGGCCGCGATGCCGACGGCAATCTGGAACGCGGGCCAGAAAATCGCGGAAGAGATGATCGCGGGCGTGATGACCGCGGCCGCGATGACAGGAATCGGCGTGACCGAGGCGGTCGTCCCAATTTCGAGCGTCCCGTCGTGGCCGCCGCGCCGGAACCATTTGTGGCCGCTCCGCCGCTGCTCAGCGAGCCCGAAGAGGACGAGGAAGAATTTTTAGAAGAACCGGTTGCGCCCGTTACGCTAGCCGGCGAGGTGCGGTCAGTTGTGCCGGCCGAGAGCCAATTGCGTCCATCGGGGAATGACCGCAATCGCGGCAATGACGACCGCGGACGGAATCGCCGCTCACGCCGCCGCCGGGGCCGTGGTGGCCGCGGAATTCCCGAAAATAAGTATGCGCAGCCGTCGTCGGAAGGGGAAGCGGCTGCGCCTGCGCCCATTTCCGTTCACTCTGAGCCCGCCGAAAGCGAACCCATTTTGGCCGCTGAGGAGCGAGTGGTCGCGGTTTCAGAGGTCATCATTCTGCCGGGCGAGTCGCTGGCCAAGTACCGTACCCGGCCCGAACTGGCGGTTGCGCCGCCAGCCGAGGAGTTGCATCAAGAGCCCGTGGAAGACCTCGTCGAAGAAGATGAAGATGCCATCCACGAAGAGGCCGAATCCCTGGAACTCACCGACAAGATTTTTGGCCATCGGCAGGCCGAGACAGAGGTCCTGACGGAAGAGAGCAAGATCGAAGAAGTTCGGCACGATCATCCGGCGCCGGAATCCGAACCGGAGATGGAAGCCAGCGCGGACGTTGTGCCGGAAGTCCGGCAGGAGCGTCTGACAGAAATTTCATGGAGTCCCGAGCGCCGCGCGGCCGAAGAACTGTTCGCCAACGTTGTGCCCATTCGCGACGACGAGGCTGAACTGTCGCCCAGTGAGGCTTTCGAGGCGCAAGTCGACGAAATGGACGGGGGCGGATCGCTGGCCAGCGTGCATGACCTTGCGCCGGAAGTGGAAGAAGCGCTGGAGATCGGCGATTTTGAGTCGGCTGGTTTGGAAGGCGGCGCGGAAATGCCCGCTTCCGAACAGACGGCGCAAACAGCTTCCTTTCGCGAACAGGGCGGGCGCATGCCGCACCGTTCCTCGCGCCGCATGCGCCGCCGCCGTGGCGGAAACCGTTCGGGCCAGGAATCGCCCGCCAGCGGTCCAAACGCAGCCGCTGCTGGCGCTGCCCCCGCCCTGCAAACCGAGGCGCGTGAGCCGCGCGAAGCCCGGTCTGACTCATACGAAGAGCGCGTCACCGAACGCCCCGAACGTTCCGACCGCGTCATGCCTTCCATTTCCGACCTGCTGAAGCCAGGCCAGGAAATCATTGTTCAGATTGCCAAGGAGCCGCTGGGCCAGAAGGGCGCGCGCATCACCTCGCACATCGCCCTGCCCGGCCGCTATGTGGTTTTCATGCCCAGCGTCAACCACCTGGGCGTGTCGCGCAAGGTGTCAAGCGAAGAAGAGCGCCACCGGCTGAAGCGCGTCCTGCAGGCGCATCGCGTCGGCACCACCGGCGGATTCATTGTCCGCACCGCCGGCGAGGGCGTGCCGGAAGAAGAAATCGCGGCCGACATGAACTTCCTGTACACGCTCTGGCTGGATATTCGCCAGAAAGCGGAAAAGAAGCCCGCGCCGCTGCTGCTGCATTACGATCTGGACGTGGTTCAGCGCATTCTGCGCGACCAGATTACGGAAGATTTCAAAGCCATTTGGGTGGACAACGAAGACCTGTATGAGAGCGTGCTGACCTTCATGCAGCGCTTCCAGCCTTCGCTGGTGAACCGCGTCAAAATGTACACGCGCTCCGCCCCCATTTTCGACGCGTTCAATATCACGCAGGAAATGGAAAAGGCGCTGCGGCCCAAAGTTTGGCTGAAGTCGGGCGGATACCTGGTCATCAACCAGACCGAGGCGCTGGTGGCCATTGACATCAACACGGGCAAATATGTGGGCCGATCCAACCGCCTGGAAGACACCATTGTCAAGACCAACACGGAAGCGGTGAAAGAGATTGTCCGCCAGATCCGCCTGCGCGATTTGGGCGGCATCATCATTGTCGATTTCATCGACATGGACGAGCGCAAGAATCGCCAGAAGGTGATGCAGGCGCTGGAAGAAGCCATGCGCAGCGACAAAGCGCCGTACAAAATTCTGCAGTTCAACGACTTCGGGCTGGTTGCCATTACCCGCAAGCGCGTGAAGCAAAGCCTGGAGCGGACGCTCTGCTCGCCCTGCCATTATTGCGAGGGCGCAGGCTACGTCAAGAGCACGCAAACCGTGATCGGCGAAATCCTGATTGAGGCGCAGAAACTGGCCAAGGCGATTGAAGGCAAAGACGTGCTGCTGCGCGTTCATCCCGAAGTGGCGAAGGTGCTGAAATCCAGCGACAACAAGTATCTGGACGAACTGGAAGAGATTCTGGGAAGGCCGGTGCTGGTGAAGGGCGACGCGGCGCTGCATATTGAGAAGTTCGACCTGGGCTGAGTGCCTCTCGTTGATACACTAAAGACTCAGGGAGAGGTGGCCGAGTGGTTGAAGGCGCACGCTTGGAAAGCGTGTTTAGGGGAAACTCTAACGTGGGTTCGAATCCCACCCTCTCCGCCAGCCTTACTCGGACGTCGCCAATCGAAAATACTGGTGATACGCTGTATTCCAAGTAAACTCCTGCGAGACACGGCAATGCAATAATTTCGCCTGCCGGGACGCCGCCTCGCTGTCGTCCAGGAGTTCCGCAATCGCGCGGGCGAGCAATTCCGGGCTCTCCGGCGGCACAACCATCCCTGAGACCCCGTGCTCTATCAGCTCAGCCACGCCGCAAGACAGCGTGGAAACCACCGGCTTTTGCAGCGCGGCCGCTTCCAGAATGGCCATGGCGAAGCCCTCGCCGCAAACCCCTTTCTCCCAGCGTGAAGAGAGCACGAAGAGATGCGCCGATTTCAAAAGCGGGGCGATGTTTGCATGCGGGATGTCTTGCAGCAGCAGCACGTCCTTGTCCAGTTGCAAATCGGCGATGAGCTGTTTGGTTGCGCCAAATTCTTCTCTCGTCTGGCCCACAATCACCAGGCAAACATCCGGGTGCGAGCGCCGCACCATGTCAAAGGCCCGAATCAGGATATTGTGGCCTTTTTTGTACTCAAACGCGCCAATGCTCAGCAATCGCCGCCGCTGCTCAAACAATTCCGGCAATGGAAAAGCGGGGTTTGCGCGCTCCAGGAAATAGGCGATGTCAATTCCATTTGGAATGGGCACAATTCGCTGCGCGCATTCAGGCGCCAGCATTAGAATCTCTTCCCCCAGCCCTTTGGAGCAGGGAATCAGCGCATCTGCCCCGCGCAACAACAGGCGAAACAGCCATCGCTCGAAGCCTTTTGCCTGAATCATGTCGCGAATGTCAGATCCGTGAAAGGAAAGAAACAGGCGGCCCTTGAATAGCCCCAGACGCCGCAACAGCACCAGGGAAAAATGCTCCATTCCAATAAAATGCGGATTCAAAATTTCAATCGAATAGGCGCGGCAAAGAGCGCGCAGCTTCATCAGGAAAGACGGCGCTCGAACCAGGAACTTGAGCAGCGATGGAAGCGGGCGTCCTGCGTCGTAAACCACCGGAAACGGGATGCCGATGACCGTTGTGCCTTCGTCCGTGGTGTAGCTTGAAGGCTGGTCAGCCGCTTCGATGACCATCGGGGCGATTTCGCCGGCAGATTGATACTGGCGAATGAGGTTCCGAACCACCTCGTTCACCCCGCCCATGTTGTTCAGCGGCCAACCAAGAACAAAAGCCTGGGCCGGGAGTTCTTTCCGCATCCGATGATTATTTCATCGGCGCTTTCCGCCATTTCTTGAGGCGCTCAGGGTGTTAAGCGGCTGTCCCGTCGCGGCTGAACGGCACCAGCGTGATGCAAAACATATCCGCCAAGTCGTACACAATCCCATGCACCGTCCCGCCGCCATTTGCCACGGCCAGCTTTCTGGTGCGCACATCTTCCACATATTGAGGCCGCGCATTGTCCGCCACGCGATTGGCAATCGCGCACAGACGCGCCGCCTCCGCGCCCGGATCATTCGGCGTCAGCTTCGCGAAATCAGCCTGAATCTGCGCTTTCGCGGCCGCGCTAATCGACCCGTTCTGGGTGACAATATCGAACAAAAGCGCCACCGCCCGCTCGGAATTCAACTGAAATTCCACGCAGTATTCCAGCGCCTGCCCGAACACCGTGGACGCCTGTTCCGCCTGCACGCTCTGGCACTCGGCTGAGCGCCCCAGCGTCAGCAGCATGCCCAGCCACGGGTCGCGCAACTGCCCTTTCACCTGAATCGACCGGCAGAACGCCAGTTGCTCGGCAATGCTGTCGGAGCCCAGAGCCTTCACATCGTCAAAATGCTCGTGGAAGATGGCCTGCGACACGTCCACATACTTTTCAAACATCGTCTTAAAAATGGGCTGCAGCGATCCCTGGCCCACGTTCCATTGCAGGACGCCAAAGCTGAGGCCCATGCCGTCAAAATCCCCCGCGACGGCGCAGAAGCAGTCCGGATGATATTTTCCGGTCTCAAACGAGCCGGTCAGCGCCAGGCATCGCTCCGCGAGCGTTGCCCCGGCCAGCGGTGAAGGGGGCGCAGGCTCGCCGGGAAAAAGCAGCGCCCAGGTGGCCGCGTCCACCAGGCCGGTGGGGCTCACCTGATGAAGCTTTTGAAAATTCTTGACGGCCGCTTCCAGCCCGCCGCCGAAGCTGGAATCAATGGGCCCGCTGTATAACTTCGCGCCCGCCAGCGCCTCTTCAATGCGCCTGACAGCGTCACCGGACATGCCGCAACGAATGGTCATGGGAATCCGTTCATGATTTCGCGATGCGCTTTAATTCAGAACGCGAAACGCTCCACTTGCCCTCGCGATTCCGAATCAGCCATATCTTGTTCGCCAGATGCCGGCTGCCTTCCGGCATCAGCGTGTAATCGCAATAATATCCGTTGTCAATTTGATTTTGCCATTGAATATTTCCCAGAAAGTAAGCCAGCCCTGGCGGCGGCACATCTTCAATGCGAAAGGTAATAATCTGGCAGCCTTGCTTGTCGGCCAGTTCCGCTTCCCGCGAAATCTGGTTCTCGTTCTTCAAATTCGACGACAGCACCATGACAAACACCTTGCATGCGCCAATGGCCTCCACAATCGCCGCCGGCCACTCCGTGCCGATGGGAATGTTGCGCGGGGCCATCCAGCAGGGAATGCCGTTCCCTTCCAGGCCCGAGCACAGCCGCTCAGCCTCCGCCTTGTCCTCGCTTCGGTAACTGCGGAAAACGTCGAGCGCCATAGCTATCTAGCTTTTTGCAACTGGCTCAGCCGCTTCTTCGCTTCGCTGTTGCCCAGCGCTGCGGATTTTCCATAAAGATCAATAGCTTTTTCGACGTTCCTGGTCACGCCCTGGCCATTTTCGTAGGCCACGGCAAGATTATAAAGGCCTGCGGGATCGCCTTTTTCGGCGGCCTTTTGAAACCATTCCACAGCTTGCGCCGGGTCAGGATCGCCGCCGTTGATGCCGAGTGAATACATAACTCCCATATGCACCATGCCAGAAGCGTCTCCCTTGGCCGCGGCGCGCTGAAACCAGGACAGAGCCTTCTTTTCGTCTTCGCTGGCGCCGTCGCCCGCACGATAACTCTCGCCTACTTCCACCATCGCGCTCGAGTTGCCAAGCTCCGCCGCCTGGCTAAACAGCGCAAAAGCCCCCTCCGCGTCGCCAGCCCGGCGCTTCTCCATTGCCTCGCCGATTAATTGCCGCGCGCGCACCTCCGGCGGTATGGACTCAGGCTGAACATCGATAAAAGCCGTCCGGCTGGTTGAGCCCGCCGCATTGCTGGCGGTCAGAGTGAAGGTGGTGGATGTAAACAGCGCGTTCGTGGGAGCGGAGTCTTTCGCCGAAACCTTTCCCACGTTGTGATCGATGTTAATCGAATCTGCGCCGGCCACATCCCACCGTAAAGTGGCGAAATTGCCCGTGCTAATAGAAGATGGCTCAACCCGAAACAGGCGGATCGCCGGTTTTTCAGTGATGGCGGAGGAAGCGGGCGCGGCTGCGATCTTGGCATTGGCGTCGCCCGCCTGGGCGCCAGGTGTCTGCGAAGCCGTCTGTGAAGCTGGCGCGGTTCTCGCAAGCGTCGACAGGTTGCCGCGGAAAACATACGCCAGCACCAGCGCCGCCACAATGATGGACGCGGCAACCGCCCACATGCCCAGCGAGCTTGCGCGCCTTTCCGGCTGCTCAGGATGAGGTTTCTCCCGGACCGGCGGCGGCAAAGGATGAGGCGCGGGAGCTTCAATGGCTTGCTGAAGCTCGCGGACGAAATCGCTGCAAGTGGCAAAGCGGTCCTCCGCCGCCTTGGCGAATGCCCGATAGAAAACCAGGTCCACGGCGGGCGGAAGCAGCGGATTTAAGGCCCTGGGGGAAGGCCTCTCACCGTACACGATCTGGTGCGCGATCATCGGAATGGAGTCCGCGCGGAACGGTCTTACCCCGGCCAGAAGTTCGTAAGCCAAGACGGCCAGCGAGAACTGATCGGATCGGCCGTCGACGGACCGCCCCTCAATCTGTTCGGGCGACATATAACTGGGCGTGCCCATAATCACGCTGGTCATGGTTGCCTGCGCGCCCGACATGATCTTGGCGATGCCGAAGTCCGCCACTTTGACCGCGCCGTCTTTGCGCACCATGATGTTGCCGGGCTTGATATCGCGATGAACAATCCCATGCTGATGGGCATGATCCAGGGCCGATGCGGTTTCAGCAAGAATGCGAAGCGCCTCGCCCGTCTGGAGCCGCTGGCGCGACATGAGCCCGAGCAGAGACGGGCCCTCCACAAGCTCCATGGCGATAAAAGCAGATTGCCCTTCCTGGCCGACATCAAAAATAATCACAATCCCGGGATGCGACAATCGCCCGCAAGAGCGCGCCTCCCGGAACAGGCGCTCGCGCAAAAATTCCGCCTCCGCGCTGTCCTGAATCGTCTTCAGGTTAATCACCTTCAGCGCCACGTTTCGCCCAATGAGCGAATCCTCGGCGTCGTAGACGATTCCCATGCCGCCGCGGCCCAGTTCGCCGTGCAGCGCATACCGGCCAATCCTCTGTTGCGGGCTGGCGCCGGTCGCCATGAAGGTGTCCGATGCCCCGCGCGCCATCAGGAGCTGCTGAACTTCGTGAAATAACGCGGTGTCTCCGCCGCAGGCATCAGCCACAAACTGGCCGCGCTGGGCTTCCGGCAGCTCGAACGCCCGGTCAAAAATTTCTCGCATTCGCTGATGGAAATCCGCTGTCATGCAGAGTGCCGCCCCATCAAAACAAGGTATCAGGAGTGCGCTGGCTTTGAAATGTGGTTTTCGCCTTTCATGCGTTTAAACAGCCAGGCGCGCGCAAACTCCCAGTCGCGGCGAACGGTGGCCAAAGAGACACCCAGCGCCTCCACCACCTCGCGGTCGCTGTAGCCGCCGAAAAAGCGCAGCTCCACCACCTTCGCCGCGCGCTCATCCAGTTGCTGCAGTTGCTCCAGCGATTCGTCCAGCAAAAGAAGATCTATCCCGCGCGGCGCAAAGCCAACCTGCAGTTCGTTGATGTCAAAATTGGCCGCTCCGCCGCCGCGCCGCTGCGAATTGCGGGCACGCGCGTGGTCCACCAATATGCGGCGCATCTGCTGGCTGGCGATGGCAAAAAAATGCCCGCGATTTTGAATTTCGCCTTGTGCCGGTCCCACTAAGCGGGCGTAAGCTTCATGAATCAATGCCGTTGTCTGCAGCAGATGATCGGACCGTTCACGCCTTAGTTCACGGGATGCAATTCGATGCAGTTCTCCATACACCAAACCAACCGCCTTTTCTCCGGCAAGCTTGTCCCCGGCCTGCATTCGCTGCAGGAGACCAGTAAGATTGCCGGTGTCGAAGCGGTCTGGCTGGGGTGGTGAAGGCACGACTCACCACTTTATCAGCAGTCCGCTCGCCTAAAGATTCAAATCCGCAAATTGTTTGTCTGCCATGAGCATTTTTCAAGGCGTTGTGCGCATTAGATAACAGAGAGTCGCTAGTTGAAAGTAATGTGGCTTACAGCAGCGACACTACTAATTGAAAGCGGATAGATAATTGATGTATAGTAAGCCGAATTCCGTCTTTCTTCCACGGCAAAGATAGTTGACGCTAGTTCCATGAATGAGGGGTACTTATGAGAAATACTAGAATTTTAGTCGCGCTCGTCACAGTGATCGCGGCTGTGGGCCCTGTTTGGGGCCAGGATGATTTGGCCTCAGTCAGGAAGGCCTTAGAGGCTAAGTATGCCTTGACGGTGACGACCGCCGACAAATCCGACATTGTGAAGGCGGGGGATGTGCTGGTGCTGAAGAAAAGCGGGCTGGTGACGGTGGACGTCAGTTCCAAGACGCCCTACCAGAACAAATACGTAAATGGCAGGATCACACAAAGCTCCTTTACCAAGACTTCAAAGTTCTTCAAAGCTCTCCCAGGCGCTTCTACCGTGCCGGGCACCGGGACTGATCGGACTTTTGTCACTGGTGAGAAGGTTTGGCTGACCAATATTGATGTTACGGAAAAGGGCATTACTCTTAATATTTTTACTGACGCGTACAAAGACACTCGCTATCAGGCTTCTTTAGTTTTCCCCTTCGAAAAAGGTGCCACTCCCGGCGCGGCGCAGGCAACCGCGATGGTGGCCGAAGTCTTCGACATTCAGCCATCCGATGACAAAGCGGCTCAATCTAGCCAGCCAGCCCCGGCTGCTCCGGCAGGAAATACAGCAGCCCCCGCAACGCCGGCAGCAGCCGAAGCCGCGCCCCCTCCCTTAGCGCCTCCGCCGCCGCCCCCGGCTGATCCGAAGACCATCTCTCTGGGCCAAACACCCGATCAAGTGACCGCGAACTTCGGACCGCCGGACAAGATTATCAAGCTCAGCACCAAGCAGATTTACGTGTACAAAGATATGAAAGTAACGTTTGTTGGCGGCAAAGTCAGTAACGTCGAGTAACACTTTGCCGCTCTTATTAATGCTCTAAACCAAGTCCTCGGAGGACGCCATGAGAATATCTAAAATTTTCCCCAATCATCATGTCTTTATCGTCTCAGTAGCTCTGATCGGCTTCGTCCTCTGTGGATCACAGGCGAACGCTCAAGCAAAGAAGGCAGCGCCCGCGGCGCCAGCGAAACCGGCTGTGGCTGCCAAGCCCGCTGCGACGGGCGCAGGGTCAAAGGCCGCTGTGCCAGGTGGAACCGCTAAGCCCGGAGGTCCAACTACTGCCTCCAAGGGTCCGACCACTGGGACCCCGCATCCAGTCACCACCACCAGTCATCCTGTCAACACCCCCAATCATTCGGTAAACAACCCAACTCGTCCCCCTGTTGGACATGCGGGTCCACTTGGACACGACGGTAGCCTCAATCGGGGCGCTCCCGTCAGCCACATGGTCAATGGCCGCCCGGTTCCCGTCGGCAGCCACGTGGTTCATGACCGTGCCGGCAATGAAGTGCGCATGCGGCCCAATGGCCGACCCGGCGACGTCCACTTGGCTGACCGCCACATGGACATCCACCACGGCCTTACCGGCGGACGGCGCATAGAAGTGGAGCGCGCCGACCATTCCCGCCTGGTTTCCGAGCGCGGCGGCCGAGGCTACATTGAGCGCGGCTACGGCTATCGCGGGCACGAATTTGCCCGACGGTCCTACTACTACCACGGGCGCATGTATGACCACTATTACGGTCACTACATGTATCGCGGCCATTACATCGACTATTACACTCCCGCCGTCTACTATCGGCCCGCTTTTTATGGTTGGGCCTACAATCCCTGGGCTCGCCCGGTGCCGTATGCCTGGGGCTGGGCTGGCAATCCCTGGGTCGGTTTTTACGGACCCGCTTACTTCGCGCCGTATCCGGTCTATCCAAGCGCGGCTTTCTGGCTGACGGATTACCTGGTTTCGGTCAGCCTGGCCTCCGCTTATGAAGCGCAGCAGCAGGCCGCCGCCATGCAGGCTCTGCCCCCGGACGCGTCAGGTCTCACTCCCCAGGTCAAGGATTTGATATCGGCCGAAGTGCAGCGCCAGCTCGCGCTTGAAAATGCCGAAGCCACAGCCGCCCAGGCCAACCCCGACGCAGTGGCTGATCCAGCCTCCAGCAGCGTGCAAAGAATGCTTTCCGATAACGTCCAGCACATCTTTATCGTCGGGCACGATCTGGACGTGGTGAATTCAGCCGGCGCCGAGTGCGCCATCAGCCAGGGTGATGCTCTTCAGTTGGCCGGGCCGCCGCCGCCCGATTCGCCCAGCGCCAGCTTGATCGTTCTCACCACAAAAGGCGGCGTGGAATGCCGCAGAGCAGAGACGGTCACCGTTCAAATCACCGACCTGCAGGAGATGCAGAACCACATGCGCCAGACCATTGATAACGGCCTGGGTGACTTGCAGAAGGGGAAGGGCTTGCCCGCCGTGCCCGCCTCCGCCTCCGGTGATCCCATTAAAGCGAACTTCGTGTCCGCCGCTCCGCCGCCTGACACAAACGTGGGGCAAGAACTGAACCAGCAGGTGCAGGCAGCCGACGCGGAGGAGAAACAAACCTTGGCGGCCCTGCCTGCCGACGGCCAACAGCAAGTGGCGCAAACGGCGGTCCCGATGACGGCGGCCCAGGTGGCGCCCCCGCCTCTCACCCCTACAAAGATCGAGATTGGCCAAAGCATGGACGAGGTGACGGGCGCGCTTGGGGCGCCAATCAGCGTGGCGGATCTGGGAAGCAAGAAGATCTACGTCTACAAGGATTTCAAGATCACTTTCAAGGACGGCAAGGTGGCGGACGTGAAATAAACCGCAAAAATCAAAAAGCGAACCAGCGCCGGCGAGTTTCCCAAAACTCGCCGGCGTTGCCGCATTTGTGGCTCATTTCACCGCGACATCCGCAATTTTTTCCGTTTCCGCTTCCGCCTCCTCCAGGTGAGTGCGGGCAGCGTCCCAATCATTGCGGCGAAGCGCATTGGCGGCCGATTTGAAACGCAGCGGCAAACGCACCAGGGCCGTTGCGGCATGCACGTTCAAGCTTAGGCCGCGCGCCGCCAGACCTTCGCGCAGCGTTTCGGCTTTCTGCCAGATGGCCGCTGAATGGGCTGCGTCCGTTTCGTAGCGTGCATGCAGTTCATCCGAAAGATCCTTGTCTGCATCGCTGACGTCGGTGCTCTCAGGCGCGGTCAAAGCAAAGGGCGGCGGCTGCTGCAAATTGGGAGTCTGCAAGGAGTTGGCCAGCACCAGAAATTGCAGCAAACCCAAAGAATTAAACGACTGCTGGGCGTGATTGACCGGCGGCCGCAACTGAGCATTGCTGGCCGATAACGTCTGAAGTCCGGCCAAGTAGGTGGCCATGCGCTGGACCAGCGCCCGATTCGCCTCCGCCTGGGACGGATCGGCCGTCGACGTGGTGCTGGTCAACGAGGCCGCCGCCATGGTCATGTTTTTCTCAAACTGCGCAACATCCTGGGCACTGGTGCTGGCGGGAGGCGTGGCTGGAAGCGCGGACAGGCTGGAGCGCCAGGAAGACATGCCCGCACTCTTGGCTGTTCCTGCTTGTGCGGCCGTTGCTGCCTGTCCGGCACTTTTGGCCGGGGCAGGGGTCTGCGCGGTCACGGTCAGCGTGCCCGCAAAAGCAAGCGCCACAGCCATTTTCATGAATCACCTCTAAAATATGCTCATCGGCGTCAGGGAGATCACCTTTAGTGAGCCCATAGCCTCAATCTCTATCTAGCTACAGGGTATTCTGCTAATCTAGATCTGATGTCCGTCCGCACTCACCTTCAGCAATTGGAGGCCGAAAGCATCCACATCATGCGTGAAGTGGCTGCCGAATGCCAGCGCCCCGTCCTTTTATACTCCATCGGCAAGGATTCCTCCGTCCTTCTCCGTCTGGCGCAAAAAGCCTTTTATCCCGGCCCCATTCCATTCCCCCTATTGCACATCGACACCACCTATAAATTCAGGGAAATGATCGACTTCCGCGACAAATACACGGCGGAAATCGGGGCAAAACTCATTGTTCACACCAACCGCGCGGCCATCAACGAAGGCGCAAACCCCTTTGCCTGGGGCACCCAGCGCTGCTGCGGCGGCCTGAAAACCGCCGCGCTTCTGGAAGGCCTGCGCGAAGGCGGCTACGATGCGGCCATTGGCGGAGCGCGCCGCGACGAAGAGCGTTCGCGCGCCAAAGAGCGCGTCTTTTCCTTCCGCGACACGCGCGGCCAATGGGACCCGCGCAACCAGCGCCCCGAACTCTGGAACATTTTCAACACGCGCATCCATCCCGGAGAAAGCTTGCGCGTTTTCCCTCTTTCCAACTGGACTGAAATCGACGTCTGGCAATACATCTACGCCGAAAACATCCCCATCGTCCCGCTGTATTTCGCCAAGCTCCGCCCCATGCTGGTGCGCGGCGAATCGCTTATGCCCGTCGAACAGCCCTTCGTCCCGCGCCTCCCCGGCGAAGAGCCCAAAATGGTGATGTGCCGCATGCGCTCGCTTGGCTGCAGCCCCTGCACCGGCGCCATTTATTCCGACGCCGACACCTTGCCGAAAATCATCGAAGAGCTGGTCGGCATGCGCCGATCCGAACGCCAGAATCGCGTCATCGACCACGACCAGGACGGGTCCATGGAAATCAAGAAACAGGAAGGCTATTTCTAAATGGCAACCACCCTGACGCCCCTGGCCGATTCCGCTTTCACCGAATTCCTGGCGCGCGAAACCAGCAAAGGCCTGCTGCGCTTCACCACCGCCGGCAGCGTGGACGACGGCAAATCCACTCTCATTGGCCGCTTGCTCTATGACTCGCGCAGCGTCTATGAAGATCAGCTTGAATCCGTCACCAAGGCATCAGTCGGACGCAACGCCGGCGCCATCGATTTTTCGCTGCTAACCGACGGCCTCCGTGCCGAGCGCGAGCAAGGCATCACAATCGACGTGGCCTACCGTTATTTCGCCACGCCCAAGCGCAAGTTCATCATTGCCGACACGCCCGGCCACGAACAATACACCCGCAACATGGTCACCGGCGCGTCCACTGCCGAGTTAGCCATCGTTCTGGTGGACGCGCGCAAAGGCGTTCTAACTCAATCGCGCCGCCACGCCTACATCGCTGGCCTTCTGGGCATTGAACGCCTGGTAGTCGCGGTCAACAAGATGGACTTGGTCGGCTACGATGAAGCCACCTTTCAACAGATCGAGACCGACTTCCTCCGAATCCTCGAGAGCTTCCCCCAGATACAGGCTTACTTCGTTCCTGTCAGCGCGCTGGCTGGAGATAACATCGTGACTCGCAGCACCAACATGCCCTGGTTTCAGGGTCAAAGCCTGCTGGAGCATCTGGAGACCGTGCAAGTAGGAACTCGCGCCCAAGACGCGCCTTTTCGCTTTCCGGTGCAGCGTGTGGTTCGGCCTAATCTCGATTTCCGAGGTTACGCCGGAACCGTCGTCTCGGGTCGAGTCAGCGTCGGAGATCGTATCACCATTCTGCCCTCCGGGCGTCAGACTACCATTGCCCGCATCGTGACATTTGATGGAGATATCCGGAGCGCGGAAACCGGCGCGGCCGTCACGCTCACGCTGGCGGAAGAGATAGACCTCAGCCGCGGCGACATGATTGTCACCTCCGAACATACCGCCGAAAAAGCGCATTCTCTTGAAACCACGCTGGTCTGGCTGAATGAAAAGCCCGCTCAAGTGGGCAAGCGCTACCGCTTCAAGCAAGCCAGCCGCATGGATTGGGCCACGCTCAAACAGGTGCAATACCGCCTGAACATCAACACTCTGGCGCACGAGCAGGAACAGACCCTGGAAATGAATGCCATTGGCAACGTGGTGGTGGAAACCGCGCGCGCCACTGCGTTCGATCCTTATCAAACGAACCGCGCCACAGGCAGCTTCATCCTGATTGACCCCGCCACCAACGCGACTGTCGCCGCTGGAATGATTTTGCAAGCCGCTGTTTCCGAATCCTCTCACCGGCTCACAGAAGTGACTTGCCATCTCAATGATGGAGTCCTCTCCATTGCCAGCCAGCAAGGTTTCGACATCAAGTTAGCTGCCGAAGGCTTGCAAGTAACTGACCCCGAGGCACTGGATGCTTTGCGCCACTTCCTGGAGCGTCTCCGCATCCAACCGTTTGACGCCGACAAAACCGACTGGGAAATCTAAATGCTCACTGAAACCAAAGCCGACTTAGCTCGCGAAGTGATCTCCAACGCTCTCGAAGGCCACGGCGATGTCTGTCTCACCTGCAGTTTTCAAGCCGAAGACATGGTCTCGCTCCACTTAGTCCGCGAATGTCTGCCGAATGTGCCCGTGCTATTCATCGAGACCGGTTATCACTTTGACGAGTTATACAGCTACCGCGATGAGATGACTGCCCGCTATGGACTCAACCTGGTGAACGTCATGCCGGAGCACACGGTGGCCGAGCAGGAATCCCAGTTTCCCCAGCTCTACCGCACCGCGCCCGATCAATGCTGCAAGTTCCGCAAGGTAGGTCCGCTGTTCAAAGCGCTGGATAACTACAGCGTCTGGTTCACCGGCTTGCGCCGCGTCCAGTCCCCCACGCGCGCCAATCTCCAGCCTATCGACAACTTTCCCCTGCCTACCGGCAAGCAACTGGTGAAAGTAAGTCCGCTCTTTGACTGGACTGACAAAGATGTCTGGAGTTTCGCCAAGGAACATAACATCCCGCTGGTTTCTCTCTACGATCAGGGGTATACCAGCATCGGCTGCCAGCCTTGCACCAAGTTGCCCGATGACCCGGCCAATCCGCGCTCAGGCCGCTGGGCGGGCCAGAAACTCGAATGCGGCATTCACATCGCGGAGACGCACTAAGTGGAGTTGCTGATTGGCTTCGCCATCGCCACGGCCATCGCGCTGACCGGCGTCGGCGCGGGATCGATGACCACCCCTGTCTTGATTCTGTTCCTGCGCATTCCGCCCGCCGTGGCCGTCGGAACGTCGCTGGTTTTTGGCGCGGTGGTCAAGGTGGTCTCGGTGCCAGGTTATGCCTGGCGTCGCCAAGTCAACCTCAAGGTGCTGGCCTATCTGCTGGCTGGTGGAATTCCCGGAGTTCTTATTGGCTCCATCGCTCTGAACAAGCTGAAGAACGGCCCCTATCAGGGCATTCTCTACACCATGCTGGGCGCCATTATTGTTCTGACTGCATCGCTCCGTCTCTACCGCACCTTCAAGCCAAAAACCTCCGCCGGCTACATCCCCGACCGCACCAAGATTCTGCCCTGGCTCGCGCTTCCCATCGGAGCCGAAGTCGGATTCTCCTCGGCTGGCGCAGGCGCTCTCGGATCGCTCTTGTTACTGGGAGTGACACCCTTGACCGCAGCCGAGGTCATTGGAACCGACTTATGCTTCGGCCTCGGATTGTCCGCCATCGGCAGCTTCATCCAGGTCGGAGCAGGGAACTACGATTCCGCCTTGCTTCTCAAGTTAGTAATTGGAGGGGTTATGGGTGCCGTCACCGGCTCCATCCTCGCCGGCCGAATCGCCCAGCGCCCGCTGAGAGTAGCGTTGCTGCTGACCCTCATAGTTCTCGGCTGCCAGCTAGCCCTGCGTCGCAGTTAATTCGGCGAACTTCGGCGAACTTCGGGGACGGAGAGATATGGTACGAAGTCGCGAATTCCGAATTTACTGCATTTGTCAGAAAACCGCCCGTGGATACAGTGAATTCAGAACCGAACGAATCGATTATCAGCCTTGCCCGTTTTCAGTCTCGCAATGCAAGTTAGGCGTACTTCAGGCGTTACGGCGCGATGTTTGTTGTGGGCGAAAGCGGCTTTCGCCACTTCGTACCATATCTCTCCGTCCCCGAAGTTGCCCCCGAAGTTGCCTGGAAATTATTCACGGCGAAGGATAGTCGTCACACCGCCAAATGCGATGGAAAGCACATCCACACGCGTGGACTGAAATGCCATTCGGTCACCGGATTTGCCAACAAACTCTAAAAATCCCTTGCGCTCAGTTTCCAGCCGCAAATCCCGAACCTGCCCCCGCCGGTCGGTCACATGCAACCGAAGCTGGCGCGAATCCGCATCATAATAGATCGCCATCGCCGTCTGGGTCACGCACCATGGGCAACTCTGCCGTGCGCCGCCCGCCCAGTTTCGGCCAATCAGCACCGGTTCACCATTCCGCTGAGCCCAATGAAACTCCGTCGTGGACTGGCCAGACGCCCAAACTCCCTGCAGAAAATCCAGCGATTGAGCCGCCATCGGCGCAACCAAAAACAGCAGAGCCACAAACACGCGCATAACCAGAATTCTAATGCAAGCGGATCAACCCGGACCCGCCCGCCGCTAACTATTTTTCAGAATCAGGCGCAACACCGTGCGCCCGCAAAGCCCGTTCCAAATTAGCAATGGAATTCGGGCCGCTCATCTCCATCAACTTCTCCAGCATCGCGACAAAGCGTTTGGCGGCTTCTCTCAACACCGCACTCGGCGGCCAGATCAGCAATCCCCGCATCGACATCTGAGTCTCGGCGAGATTCTTCAGCGCGTCTACCTGGACTTGATCAGCGCGGACTTGATCAGCGTACACTCGCTCAGCACGGTTGATCCGGTCAATTGTTTCCTCACTCAAGAAAGCAAACGGAACATTTCGCATAATCGTTGGATGCACTCACGTATAGCAGGTTGCATATCTATCTAGAAACCTGTAATATCAGATTTGCCCGAAAACCCTAAATATAAGCAAATAATCGAAGAACTCGAAGCCGAAATCACTCAGGGCCGTTTCAAACCCGGCGCAAAACTGCCCAGCGAAGCCGCTTTAGTCAAGCGTTTCGACACCTCCCGCATCACCGTCGCCCGCGCTTTGCGCGAGATGCAAGCCGCCGGAATCATCGACCGCGTCGGCGGTTCCGGCTCCTTCGTGCGCCTGCGCGAGGCCCGCCACGAAGGCCTGGTGTTCGGCCTGCTCATCCCGGATCTGGGCGAAATTGAGGTGCTGGACGCCATCTGTCAGGGCATCGCCAACGCGCCCGGCAGCGATCACGCGCTGCTCTGGGGCCACGCCAATCGCGACCAAGAATCCAAGGAAGAGCGAGCCCTGGAACTATGCCGCCAATTCATCCGCCGCAAGGTATCGGGCGTCTTTTTCGCGCCGCTGGAATTCGAAGTCACCGCCGCAGAAACCAACCGCAAAGTCATCGGCTTGCTCCAGGACGCCGCCATTCCCATCGTGCAATTAGACCGCCGCATCGCCGCCCGCAAAGAAAAATCGAGACTGGACATGGTCGGCCTCAACAACTGGCAAGCGGGCTACATCGCCACCGAACACCTGATCAAAATGGGCGCAAAGCACATCGGCTTCCTCGGCTACCACGCCGCCGCCTCCACCATTTCAGCCCGCATGGCTGGCTATCAGGACGCCCTGCGCGATCACGGCCTGTCCGTCGAACCAATGGAAAATCCAAGCGACCGCAGCCCGTCGCTCGATGCCTTTCTATGCGTCAATGACCTGGTGGCCGCCTGGCTGATGCAAAGCCTGTTGCAGGCCGGAACCAAGGTCCCCTCCGACGTCGCCATCGCGGGCATTGACGATGCCAGTTTCGCCAGCTTCCTGCCCGTGCCGTTGACCACGGTGCGCCAGCCCTGCCACGAAATCGGCGAGGCCGCGCTGCGCACCATGCTCGACCGCATTGACCGCCCCAAATCTCCAGCGCGCGAACTTCTGCTGGACGGCCAGCTTGTCATTCGCGCTTCAACTGCCCGCCAACCCGACCGCTAAGATTCAGCCACAGCTTGCCCGCTCCGCCATCGGCAAATTGGGCGCTCTGCAGAGTCACCGCGTTTTCAATCTCAGGCGGCAGCGTGGCCTTTTTATTTGCGGCCTTTTCAATGGCCGATTCAATGCTGGCGGCAACCTTCTTGCGCATCGATTCGCCAAACGAACCGGAGCGCAGCACATCGCCAATGGACCCATCCGCGTCAATCTTCCGCACCTCTGCCGCCAGCGCGATATGGTTCGCCTCCACCGACGGCGTCAAATTCACTTCCACGGTGCCGTTGCCGCCCGCCAGCCTCTTCACAATCTCCTTGCCAAACGCCTTCGCGCAGGCATAGCGTTCGTAATGAACATAGGCGGTCAGCACTGACCCGGGCGCGGCCGGAACCAGCGTCGCCCGCTCCACATTCAGCCTTGCGCCGCACCGTTCCGATTGGTTCAATTCCGCCTGCAAGATCGCTGTCAAGTTGGTTTGGAAATTTTCCAGATCCACCGTCAGCGTCACAGATTCAGGCGTCACCGTGCCCCAGGCCGTCACCTCGGTCGGCTGCCCTTTAATCGTCACCGACGTTTTAACAGGCGGAATTTTCAGAGCCTGACCGGAAAGACTTGCGGCCAGCAGGGTAAGGCTAAACAACAAACGCATTGACTTCTTGACGTGTCGGAGCGCTCAATTGTGCGCCTTTTTTCGTGACGGATAGCGCCGCCGCGCGCGTGGCGAAAAGGCACGCATCCGCCAGCGCCAGCCCTTCGCTCAAACCCACCGCCAGCGCTCCATTAAACACATCGCCCGCCGCCGTGGTGTCCACCGCTTCCACCTTGGGCGCGGGAATAAACGTGGATTGCGCATTCTGATAAACCAGGCAGCCGCGCGCGCCCAGCTTCAGAATCACCGCGCCGCATCCCTTCGCGGCCAGTTGCTCGCTCACGCTCGTTGCCACATCCGGCGTGATCTTCCGGGCCGCCGTGCCGGTTAACGCCAGCGCCTCTGTCTCATTGGGAGTAATCACGTCGGCCAGCTTCAGAATTTCATCCGGCAAACCGGCAGCAGGAACCGGCGCAGGGTCCAGAATCACGCGCACACCGCGCGCCCGCGCGGCTGTGGCCAGCGCCTTCACGGTGGGCAGCGGAATTTCCAATTGCAGCAGCAGAGCATCCGCGCCATCCAGCACCAGGCCAGCGCGCTGGGCCAGTTCCGGCGTGTAATGAAAATTCGCGCCCGACGCCACAACTATTGCGTTCTCGCCTTCGTTTGAGACGACAATCAGCGCGACGCCGCTGGGTCCGGCAATCTTGTCCACATGCGAAATATCGCACCCTGCCGATTCCAGATTGCGCAGCATCTCCCGCCCAAAATCGTCGCGCCCGACGCAGCCCAGCATGACCACCGTTGTGCCTTTGGCTAGTTTGGCCGCCGCAAACGCTTGGTTCGCGCCCTTGCCCCCCGCCGATTGCAGCAAATCGCCGCCTAAGATTGTTTCGCCCGCCGCCGGAATATGCCCCACGCGCACGGACAAATCCATATTCAGGCTGCCCGCCACCACAATCTTCTTCATGCGGTCTGCTTACGGCTCTTTAAAACCTGCAACGCGGCCGGAATCAGCGAAACAAAAATAATCGCCAGCACCACCTTTTCAAAGTTGTGCCTGATCCAGCCCATGTTGCCCAGCAGATAGCCCAGCGTGATCATGGACGTCACCCAGCCCACCGCCCCGGTCACATTGAACAGCAAGAAGCGCGAATAGCTCATCTTCGCCACGCCCGCAATGAACGCGGCAAACGTGCGGATAATGGGCACAAACTTCGCGTAGATAATCGTCTGGCCGCCGTGCCGTTCGTAAAACTCATGCGTGCGGTCCAGATATTCTTTCCGGAAAATTTTCGACTTGCTGTTGAACAGCGAATAGCCCAGCGTGCCGCCCAGCAGAAACCCGCTGCCGTCACCCAGAATGGACGCCGCCGCCAGCATCAGAATCATCGGCACAATTGGCAGCTTGCCCGCGCCCGCCACCACGCCCACGGTGAACAGCAGGGAATCTCCGGGCAGAAAAAATCCCACCAGCAGCCCGCTTTCGGCGAACACAATCAGAAACAGGAACGCATAGCCAATCCATCCGCCCAGCACGGTGGACAGCAATTGGATCAATTGATCCGGATCAGTCAGGCTTTTGAGAAAGTGCAAAAATTCAGCCAGCAATCGGGGTCCTTACCCTTGCAGCGCGCCGATGAGGCGGCTGATGGTGGCATCGTTCATCTTGATCTTGCCGCGCTTCTTCAATTCGGCGACAATGCTGTCGCGGAACAGCGGCCCTTGCACTTGCTGCCGCTGCTGCTCCAGCCCTTCCACAATGGCCGACTTGTTGGCGGCGAACTGGCTCATGTCAGCCGGCATTTTATCCGTGACCCGGCACAGGAACTCGCTGGAACCAACCGTCACCGGACCCACGATATCGCCCGGCTTTGCGGCAAAAGCAGCCGCCAACTGGCTGCCCGCTCCAATCCCTTCGGCTGCCCCATCGGCGGTAAACGGCGGCGCGGTCTTCACCGTCAGTCCGTAATCTTTGGCGATGGCTTCAATGGATTCGCCTTTCTTCGCGCGCGCCGCCGCCGCCTTGGCTGCTTCCGCCGCCAGCCGGTTCGATTCATCCGTGTTGTAGCGCGCCTCTACCTGTGCCTGCACTTCGGCAAATTCGGCAGGCCGCGAGGGCATCACATTGTTGACCACCGCAAAGCCCGATTTGCCCTGCTTGTCGGCGTTGACAATATCGGTCACTCCGCCTTTGGGCGTCGAAAAAATATCGCTCGACAACTGCGGGTCGTTAATCTCAGGAATCGTTGCGCCCGACGCCATGCCGTCCATTTTGAAAAACTGCAAGCCCAGACTGGTGGCAATCTCCTGCGCTTTGGCCGGGGTCTTCGCCACCTGGTCGCGCGCCGTCTCCATGGCGCGGTTCAGCGTGTCCGTCGCCTGCTGCTTCTGCGCTTCGGCAAACAACTGCGGCCGCGCTTCCTCAAAGCTTTCGGTGTGCGCGTCCTGCTTCTCTTCGCTTTGCAGAATGTGATAGCCGTATTCGGTTTCCACCACGCCGCTGGTTTCGCCCTGCTTCAGGGCAAACGCCGCCTTTTCAAAGTTCGGCACCATTTGCCCGTGCGTCACAAAGCCCAGCTCGCCGCCCTTTTCGGCGGAACCCGGATCTTCCGAATTCTTCTTCGCCAGTTCCGCAAAATCCGCGCCGCCCTTAATCTGCTTCAGCAGCTCTTCCGCCTTTGCCTTCAGCTTCGGCCACTCTTGCTTCGGCTTGCCCTGCGTCTTAATCAGAATGTGGCGAATGCGCACCCGCTCCGGCGTGCGGAAGCTGTCAATGCTCTCCTGATATTCCTTTTGCAGCTCCGCTTCCGACACCTTGGCGCTTTGCAAAAACGCCGCCGTCGACCCGACAATCAGGCTGACATCGCGCTTCTCCGGAATCGGAAACTGGCTGCGATTCTTGTCGAAATAAGCCTTCAACGCGGCCGGATCATGGTTCACTTTCGACAGAAAATCCTTGCCCTCGAAATCGATATATTGCAGCGCCACTTTCAAATTCTTGCGCTGATACTCGGCGCGCGCATCGGCGTCTGAAACCAGCAGCGATTGCCGCTCCATCTCATCCAGCCGCGCCGCCAGCATGGCGTCGCGCTGCTGCTGTTCGAACTGCGCCGGCGTCATTCCCTGCTGGGACAGATAAGACTTGTAGACATCCATGTCGAACTTGCCGCCCATCTGCGCCGCAAATTCCGCCTGCAAGGTATCAGCCAATTCCTGGTCGGAAACGCGAATCCCCATCTGCCGCGCCTGGTAAGCCATCGCCTTGGTTTCCACAAGCTGGTTCACAATGTTGGGCATGTACCTCGCCAGCAAGCCCTTGGGAAGGTTCTGGCCGCGGCTGACCATTTGAATAGTCCGCTGCACGTCGGCGGTGGTAATCTTGTCGCCCGCCACCGTGGCCACAACATTTTCGCCGGAAGCGCTGCCGCCGCCGCTCATACCTCCTGGAATCAGGTAGATCAGCATCGAAAGCGCGACCACGCCCAGCAAAACGCCCAAAAGTACGCGAGAATTCTTCTCACGATTGCGGAACAGATCAAACATAGCTAAGCGCAATTATAGCGGAGCTTGCTAGCCCGCCCTGGCTAGGAGGCGACGGAAGTGGCAGACACGAGCGCCGAATTCGTGGAGGTCCACAGCCCCATGACGGAGGTTCGCATCCCGGTTAAGAGGCCCACCGCACACAACGCGATAAAGGCGAGCAGCAGGCAGTACTCAATCATGTCCTGCCCGGAATCATCCTCCCAGAATCTTCTAAAGCGGGGCCAGAACTGCCTGAGCAAGGCGATCACTTTATGACTGTCCACTATAGAGTGATCGGCTGCTTTGGAGATAATCTTTAGCAGAGCCTTATCGGCTCCGCGTTTTTTTTGGAGGGTTTTCCTTGGAAGTCAACCGTTTTGACTCAATTGCGTTAATTGGTGCGGTCATCGGTGCCGCCATTTTGGACTCTGGAACACATTCGCTGGGTGCGGGATCCATCGCAGCCGGTAATATTGCTATCTTATTGGCTTTGTTCGCTTTCGATGGAACAGAAGCCCGTTCCGGCGGCCAAAGTGTCGCCTTCGGCGGTGCCAGCGGCTTTTGCCTCCTGGCGCCCGTCTTTTTTCTGGGCAAGACAGTTCTGGGTGTGACGCCGCCCGCCGACACCTCGCCCTGGTTCATCGTCGGCGCTTGGCTCATCGGCACGCTGATTATGTTCGCTGTCGACCGCTTCCGCATGAGTTCGAAGGAGGATGTCAGCCTGGGCCGCGCCGGACTGGCGGGCGCACCGCCGACTCCCATCATTTCCACCGCGCCGCCGCTGAATTACCGTCCCGCCCCTATCCGCGTGGAACCGGCGCCGGCCTATAACCCGCCGCCTGCTTACAATCCGCCGGTCGCCTACGCTCCTCCTCCACCGCCGCCCGCGCCGGTGACCCCCGTGCCCACCTTCGTCACCCAGCCCCCTGCGCCCGAGTTCTCAGCCACCGGCTTCGCCACCGCCACCGTGCAAGCCGTTCCCCCTCCGCCCGACGTTCTGGCCATACCCCCAGGCCGCGAAGCCGTCATTTACTTAAACCTGGTGGGAGAAGGCCTCAACGTGCTGCGCACCGTGCGCGCGGAAAATCTGGGCCGGGACTATTACCGCATCGCCGACGTCATGCCCGAAAATGAGCAGTGGGAATTCACGCCCGGCCAAGTGGTCAAGTGCCGCAAGAAAGCTCTCTCCAACGGCAAACACATGGTGGCCTACGAAGAAGCGCCCCGCGCCTGACAGGAAATCAAAATGACCATTAAAGACGACCTGGTAGCCGAAATTCAAACGCCCACCGGACCCATGCGGACCTACCTGTTCCGGCCCGTGGCAGAAGGCAAATATCCCGGCATCATCCTTTATTCCGAAATCTTCCAGATGACCGGCCCCATCAAGCGCACCGCCGCGCTGATTGCCGGCCACGGCTACGTCGTCGCGGTCCCGGAGGTTTATCACGAACTCGAACCCGCCGGCACAATTCTGGCCTACGACCAAGCAGGCGCAGACAAAGGCAACTACGACAAATACGCCAAGGAGCTTTCTTCCTACGACGCCGACGCCAAGGCCACGCTCGATCATTTGAAATCCCTGCCTGAATGCAGCGGCAAACTGGGCGTGGTGGGCATCTGCCTGGGCGGCCATCTGGCGTTTCGCGCGGCCATGAACCCGGAAGTGCTGGCCACCGTCTGCTTCTACGCCACCGACATTCATTCCGGCACGCTGGGCAATGGCAAGAAGGATGATTCGCTGGCCCGCGCCTCTGACATCAAAGGCGAGCTGCTGCACATCTGGGGCCGCCAGGACCCGCACGTTCCGCAGGAGGGCCGCATGAAAGTGAAGGCGCGGCTGGACGAAGTGGGCGCGAATTACCAGTGGATTGAAGTGAACGGCGCGCATGCCTTCATGCGCGATGAGGGGTACCGCTATGACCCGGAACTTTCGGCGCTTTTGTTGCCCTGGCTCTTCGCTGTGTTTGAGCGGACTTTGAAACACTCCTGACATAAGGCTGTCAGCAGCATGCCCGCAAAGTAGGTGCATGACCAAACTGAACTGGTTCGAAATTCCAACCAGCAATATCGACAAAGCCAGAGATTTTTATGAAGCCGTCTTCGGCGTGAAAATGCCAACCGGCCAGAGGGGCGCTGCCACTTACGCCGCCTTCCCTTTTACCGCGAGACCGCCACGGGCGGCGCTCTGGTTCAGGGATTGGGATACCAGGCACCGCTGCTCTATCTGAACGCGGGCGACACGCTGGATCTTGTCATCCAGCGCGCGCTGGAAGGCGGCGCAAAGCTCGAAACACCGCGCACCGCCCTGCCGCCCGGCATGGGCTTCTTTGCCCACATTCTGGATCTGGACGGCAACAAAATCGGACTCCACGGCGCACAATAGGCTCATGCGCCGGGCCGACCGCCTCTTCCAGATTGTCCAGCACTTGCGCGCGCGGAGGCTCACCACCGCCGCCCAGTTGGCGCAATGGCTTTCCGTCTCCGAACGGACCATCTATCGCGACGTGCGCGATCTGTCTATTTCCGGAGTTCGCGTGCGCGGCGAAGCAGGCGTCGGCTATGAACTGGACAGAAGCTATGAACTGAGACCCATCATGTTCACGCCCGAAGAGATTGACGCCGCCGTTTTCGGCCTGCCCATGGTGGAAGCCTTTTGCGGACCGGATTTGACGCCGCACGTCCACTCGGCCCTCGCCAAAATTTCACTCGCTCTGCCCAGTGAAAGACGAGCCGAAATCGACGCCACCCGCCTCTTCGCGCCCTCATTTGCGGCCGACCGCAAAGCCTGAGAATGCCTCGGGCCGCCGCGCGAAGCGGTGACCAAGCGCATAAAAGTGGACATGGAATATAGCGATGAAGCGAATAAACCCAGCCGCCGGATTATTCCTCCGCTGGGTTTATATTTCTGGGGCAAAATCTGGACTTTGGCCGCGTGGTGCGAACTGCGCAACGATTTCCGGCATTTTCGGCTGGACCCAATCACGCTTTGCGTCCCGACTGGGCAAGTGTTTGCGGAGCAGCCGGATAAGTCGCTGGAACGGTTCTTGGAATTGATTACAAAGCGCCGCGCATAGCCATGCCCAATTTCAATGCTCCGAATCGTAATCGCCAAATTCTGGCAGACTACACACTGGCTTATCCCGCGGCCCGCTTTTATAACCTCAGTCAGCGATAACGGGGTCTATCGGAATATTGCGCCTAATACTTCAGCTTGAATTACTCACACCGATGATCATGATCTCAGGCTTGTCCGCATTGAAGTCCTCGTAGATGTGGATATGGTAGCCATCCTTGTAGTCGCTCATGCCGATCTGAATCAGGAATTTCCCCAGAGTAACCAAACCCGCACTATTTCCTGAGATGAATGGCACTGTGTCCACGCCCCCCAAAACCTGAAGGACTTCATCTCCTGAGTAGAAGTCGGTTGTCATACCGTCCCATCGTCCTCCGGTAGACTTCGCTGAGCCATCCTCGAACTCAAATACGAATTGCTTTCTCATACCTTGACGATAATTGAACCCGGTTTCATCCGCCCAGTTGCTTGCCTTCAGGACTCGCGGCATGAACTTTACCATGTCGCTCTTGATGTCGTCATACCGGCCATCGAGCATATAACGCGTCTCGACCAAGCCGTCAAAATAACCGGATACCGCATCCTCAAAAGTTCTTCGGCGGGCGTCTGGTAGCGGAAACCCACTGCTCGACCTTGGCCTGAAGTTCAGGGTTGGTGACTTGTACTTGCATGCCCATGAAATTAGGCTCTGCAATATCAACTATCAAGAACCCTTCACTGCAATCTTATAAACAGGATGGCCTGGCGTCCTCGGTCGGCGAATGGTGAAAGCCTTGTGCCGACCGGATCTGGCTCCACACGTACATTAGGATCTAGCGAAAATCCAATGGTCGGCCAGTTTCGGGAAAGCAAAGCTTTCAGCTGTCGCTACGGGCCTGTCGGCGACACGGCACCGTTGCCTCCCCTGGTACACGCAGGGGACTCATCGGCAGCGCGTGCATTTGCGAATAGAAAAATCAGCAAGGAACCCGCGCCAATGAATGGAATCAGGCCATACAGCGGCTGCCAACTCCATCCTATGTCCGGCGTGGTTTTAACCAGGTATGCGTACCAGGCCACTTCAGGGAGAAAGACCACAAAAAGAGCGCGACCGAGCCACACTGCAGAGATTCGGCCCTATGGGCGCGAGCGCAAAAGCCCGAGGATTGTCGCAATTCCCCAAATAGCAACCCCGCTGAAAGAGAAACTCTCCAAGGTGACACCAACGTCAGCAGCAAAGTCGACTCCATAGACGGTATCGGCTAATATGTAGCCCGCCAGGCGGAACAGGCACGCGCTAGTCAGAAGGATTACAGCGCAGCCAAGCCATGTCAGCCGCCCGGTCATGCGAATAGGCATAGCACCGATTCTACGGGGTCGGAGATACAGCGTGCAGTTTAACTACCATCGAAATATGCATGCGGTTGAGTTGAAGTTTCAGGCTTCGGCACCAGGTAACGCTGACGAAGTTCACAATGCCATCACGACGTTTACGGCTGCGCTCGTCCGGAATGACAATCTTGTGCAAAACTCTCTCATCAGCGATCAATCGCTGACTTGGACAGTTCACGGAATCGCTCCCGGGCCGGACGCACTCAAGGAGTCGTATTGGAACAAATATATTCACGACGCCGCGGCAGGTCTCAGTGCAGTAAGCGTGAACGGTCCAGATGTTCGATATCTGGGAGTTATTCCCGAAACCGGATCGGTTTGCGAGTGCGAGAAAACGGAAGCACTACTCCTCTTCACCACATTCATGCAACTGGAGCCCCCGTTGCGGTGCATGGAATGCAATGGGATATTTCCGACCTATTACCTTCCGCCCTCGGCTTCAGGCGAACCGGTGGGCTTGCGCTCATGGGCAAGCAATTATCAAGCCTGTGACATGCTTCAGATGAATTGCTCTGTAGGAGAGCGATTTGGCACTCGGCAATTGAGCAATCTGCACAGCGAGTTGACTCGGTCAGGGCTGGCTGTATGTGCAATGATCCGGGGCATGACGGGCCTTCCGGTTTACTATTATTTGCTTCGGCCGAGTGGACGAAGCAGAGCGGCGGAAATGCGTCGGAACTGCCCGAATTGCGGCGGCACATGGACACTTGAAGTCCCCCTCCATGGCCTGTTCGATTGCAGATGTGACAAGTGTCACTTACTGTCGAACATTGCATGGAACATACGATAGAGACTGGAGCCGCAAAAGGATTGCGGTTACTTCCCAGAAAATCCGATTATCGAAACTCACTATCCGTGGATTCACCGCCGCATCGCCACCGTCGGGTCAATCCGCCTCGCGCAAGCGCAGGCACAAGACTCCAAGCCAGCGCCGCCACGCCAATCGAAAGCACCAGCCTTTCTGAATCCCACGGCTGAACACCCGATAGCAGCGATTGCAGCATCCATTCCTGCAACGCGTAACCACGATTTTCCACCAAGATCCCGGCCATGATGCGCGGATTACGGTAGCCACTCACTTCTCGTCTACTTCTTCATCCATGTCGTCACCTAAGATGTCCAGCACGTAGAGCGGAACCTTGTAAAGCTGACCTTGAAAACACTTTGTATGGCAGTAGAGTTGTTGAGTTCTCTTGAAACGATTAGATGTCTGGTCTGGCAACGTCGGGCGGCAGGGGTTCAATTCCCTCGCCGCAGAAGCAAGACGCGTATTCCTGTGACATTCGTTCCGATTATCGTAACTCAATAGCTCTGATGGCAAACACCACCGCTAGATCCGTGCTTTTCACAGGCTAAGAATTCTCTGCTTTCCCGTCTCTACTTCATGCACGATTTATCGGTCCGCCTTCTTCTCTTCCTCGCCACCGCTTGCATCAGCGCAAACCTCTCGGCCGACCCTGTCCCAGTGCGTCACCAGCAGGGCTCCGCGCATGGTTTCGTCGTTGTGAAAACTCTGCAAGGCACTATTCTAGCGGAAGGCGACATGACGGAGGTCCTTCACGGCGGCCATGTCATCTCGCGCCTCACGTTGCATTTCCGTGACGGTTCCCTCGACGATGAGACTACCGTCTTCTCGCAGCGCAAGGTCTTCCGCCTGATCAGCGATCACCATATCCAGCAAGGGCCTTCTTTTCCAAAGCCCATCGACATTTCGATTGATGCGCTGAGCGGGCAGATTACTTCGCACGCCCAGGACGGAAAGATCACGCACGACCATCTGGATCTGCCGCCTGATGTTTCAAATGGACTTCCTCCGAACCTCCTCATGAACATCCTTCCCACCGCTGCGGAAACAAAACTGTCTTATGTCGCGCCGCTCGCCAAGCCGCGCCTCGTGCATATCTCCATCAAGCCCGGCGGCGAAGTCCCCTTCACGGTGGGCGGCACCAAGCGCAAAGCCATGGACTACGTTGTGCATGTTGAATTGGGAGGCCTTACCGGAGTCATCGCGCCGCTCATTGGCAAGGAGCCCGCCGATTACCATGTCTGGATTCTGACGGGCGCCTCACCTGCCTTCATTCGTGAAGAAGGCGCGCTGTATGAAGGAGGGCCGGTCTGGCGAATCGAACAAGTCAGCCCGGAGTTTGCCGGTAACTAAGATGCCGTGGATATCACAAAATCTTCACTTCTAACGAATAAACAGCATGCGCCGGCTTTCCCCGCTCAAACGAACGCGCCTGCTTAAAATGAATCACCGTCTCCCCCGCTGCCAGCCCAGTCAATTGAAACAACTCGTCGCGGCTGTTCCCGCCCGAAGGCTGCTCTGTTCTTGCCGCCACCTGCAAACGCTCCACCGCCACCACCTTTGGGTTATCGACAGCCGCTGACCATCGATAACCCGCGCTGGCAAGGCTTTTCAGCGCCACCGTGTGCGTGCCATGCACCTGCAACTCAAGCTGATCCATACCAGCCATATTATGCAAGTGGATCTAATGCGTGGACCCAAACACCGGGCCCGCATGCCAGCCGCCGCCGTCGCGCCAGAAGTGCTGCAGCGCGCCGTTCGTCAGCAGCGCCACCAGTTCCAGATCAAATCCAAAACTGGATTCAATCAAGCCCAGCACCTGCGACACCTTTTGTCCGGCAACGTTGGTCGCGAACGTCGCGTCCATCTTCCAGTTCGCCGTCGTCGACGGTTCTGGATTGCCCGACGTCCACCAATGCTGAATCGACCCGTCCACCGCCACGCACAATTCATAGTTCCCCGGCACCGTCTCTTCCGTCGCGCCGTACTGCGAACGAATCATCACCGGCGGAGTGGTCACGTTCGCGCCAAACGTCTCGCACGCCACCCACCCCTTGTTGTTCGGGTCATCGCGCCACCAGCGCTGCATCTTGTTGCCCGTCACCACGCAAACCAGGTCCAGCCCCGCCGCCGCGCCCACGTCCGGCACGCCGTTCTTCGCCCAGCGCTGCACCAGCGTCGCGCCCGACAGCAGAATGCCGCTGCCGAACGTCGCCTTCGCCGCCCACGTGGCGCTATTGCCGGCATTGTTGCGCCACCAGTTCTCCAGCACCCCGGTCTCGCGCCGCACCACCACCTCAAAGTTCCCCGGCGCGCCCACATTGATCTGAATAAAGCCGGGAACGCCCGCCGTGTCCGTCGGCCCGAACGTGCCGCGATCCACCCACTTGTTCGACAACTGATCGAAAAAGCATTGATGCAGCATCTTGTTCGTCGTCGGGTAAATCAGTTCAAAGTTGCGGAAATACGTGGACCCCAGGATAGCCGGAATGCCCGCGCAATCGTAACCCGTTTTCCCCGCCGGCAGACCCACCTGCGGCAGCGTCTCTTCCAGCGTCCAGTTCAAGCTCTTGCCATCGCGGTTGTAATGCCGAATTTCGTTGTTCGGAGCGGGCGCAAACACCTCGAAATCGCGATGCACCGCGCCGTTGCCGCTCTCATAAAAATTGCCGCTGTGCAGCCGCCGCTTCGACCACGGATCTGGATTGGTATTCGGCCCCAGAATTCCGCAGTTGGAATAATATTCCAGCCCTTGCGCGCCCTGCCCATAGCCGAACCAGCCGTAGCCATTCGTGCCCCAGCCCGTGCCCCAACTATTGCGGATCAGCCAGGCTTTCTTGCTGTCGTCATAGCCGACAATCACAATGCAATGCCCGTCGCCGCTGGCGATGTTGGCGGGCGTCGTAGAGCAGATATAAACGCTGTCGTTCTTGCAGGCGTCGAAGAAATCGTCGCAGCAGCTAAAGCACGCGCTAATCGGGCCATTGGTGTCAATCCACGTCTTCATGTTGGCTTCGCCCGAAAGCGTGACATAGCTGTCCAGCTTGCACGTTCTGCCCAGGCGGTCGGCCGTGGGCTGCGCCACCTGATTCACGTCTCTATACGGCCAGCATCCCGGATCAGCCAGGCCATTGGTCTTGATCCAGTCCAGAACTTCGTTCGGAGAGCCGCCCTGGCATTTGGCATGCGCGCCGAAGAACAGCGAAATGGAATCGCCCACATCGCCTTCCGACCGCGTACACCAGGTGCTGTGCTCAATGCGCAGCATGGCTTCAAACACGCCCACGGCGGAGAAAATATAGCAGGAGCCGCAGCCGCCCTGATCTTTGATGTTGGTCAGCCAGTTCCAGCCAAACCGGTTGCGCCAGTCTACCGAAGAGGAGCTCATTTCACGTCCTCCTTCGCGGTCGGCAGTGACGGCACAATGCCGCGCAGATCGACAGGCAGCGTGTCAATCTGCAGCAATCCTTGCTGCACGCGCAGCGTGCGCAGGAACGGGTTGGAAGTGTCAACGGCCAGGATCGTCTTTAGATCAATGGCGGGAATATCGGCGGCTTTCGGAACTCGTGAGAGATCGCAGCCTCTTGGGTATTTGCTCGGCATACGAAGGGAAGTGCGTGCCGCGCTTCAGCCGTTACAATTTTATGCTCGTACTTTTTACACCGCCAGCGCAGCCTGGTCCTTCGCCAGCACTTCGCCAATGGCCGCCAGCAACGCTTCCGCTTGAATTGGTTTTGACAGATAACCGTCCATGCCGGCCCGCAGGCACATCTCGCGGTCGCCCATCAGCGCATGCGCGGTCATCGCAATAATGGGAATGCGGCGCTGCCCTTTCTGCCTTTCGCGAATCAGCGCCGTCGCTTCCAGGCCATCCATTTCCGGCATGGAGACGTCCATCAGGATCAGGTCGAAAAATTCGCGTTCCGCCCGCTCCACCGCTTCGCGGCCATTCGTCACCGCAACCACCGCATGCCCGTGCTTTTCGATGATCCGCACCGCCAGCTTCTGGTTGACCGGGTTATCCTCTGCCAGCAGAATGCGATAGCTCTGGCCTGCGGCAGGAGCGCTCACCGGAGCGGCCGCCTCTTCCGGCAGCGCTTCCGCCGCCGCGGCCACAATCTCAAAAAAGAAACTGCTGCCCTTTCCGGGCGTGCTGCGCAGTTGAAGCTTCCCGCCCATCATTCCCACCAGCCGGCAACAGATGCTCAGTCCCAGCCCCGTGCCGCCAAAACGCCTGGTGGTGGACCCGTCGGCCTGCGAAAATGCCTCGAATATCAGCTCTTGTTTTTCCGCCGGCACGCCAATGCCGCTGTCATGCACCGCAAACAGCAGGGGCACCCCTTGCGCCGTGGCCGCGTCGGCATTCACGTTCAGCCGCACCCATCCGCTTTCGGTAAACTTGATGGCATTTCCCACCAGGTTGATCAGAACCTGCTGCAGGCGCACCGGATCGGCATGGATTCTTTGCGGCACATCCGGGTCAATCGCCAGCGTCACCTCCAGATTCTTCTCCCGCCCGCGCAGCTTCAGCGGCTTCATCGTTTGCTCCAGCACCTCATGCAGATTGAAGGAAATGGGATCCAGTTCCAGCCGCCCGGCCTCAATCTTGGAAAAATCCAGAACGTCGTTAATCACCGTCAGCAGCGCTTGCGCCGAACTGCGGCTCATCTCCAGATACTCGCGCTGCTCGCTGCTGATTTCGGTCGCCAGCAGCAGATCTGTCATGCCCACCACCCCGTTCATCGGCGTGCGGATTTCGTGGCTCATGTTGGCCAGAAATTCGCTCTTCGCCCGGTTGGCCGATTCAGCTTCCAGCATCGCTTTGCGCAGGCTGTCCTGGCCCTCCCGCAAACGGCTCTGTGTCACCAGCAGGCGGCAACTGAAACACACGAATGACCCGATTCCGATGGCCGCCGCCGCTGCCGGATAATACTGCGCCACGCGCCCCAGCAGCGCCATAATCAGCGCCGGGTACAGCAACGGAAAGATCTGTTCAAACCCGCTATGCCGCCAGCCGAAAGATTCTTCAGAAGATTCCCCTGAAGCGACGACGGCCGAAGCCCAGCTCGATCCGCGTCCGTGCGTGTTCCAGCGCGCTGCATTCAGCAGGAAAATCATCACCGAAACCGCCCAAGCCAGGTCAAACCAAGCGCCCTGCACCGGAATGGGCGGCACGCTGCCCGCCACTTCAGCCGTCCCATACACAACATAGAAAACCGAGGTTGGCAAAAACAGCGCGCGAATGACCGGCGAGTTCGTGAGCCAGCCGCGCAGCAGGAACGCCAGGCACAGCAAGCCGTCCATCACCATGCTCCTGTTCCAGAGCGGGCCGTAAACCGTCGGTGCCATCCCTCGCGGCGTGAAGTAAATATAAACCGTAATCCACAACAGCAGCGTTTGCAGCATATCCGCCCAATGCAGCGGATCAAAGCGTTCCGGTTCGTGCTCCGGCTCTATAAACAGAGTCATGCCCACCGGCAGCGCGCAAAACTGAAAAAGCAGGTCTCCCAAGGCGTTCGGCGGGGCGACGGTCCCGGCCAACTGCGCCCCCAGCCAGATCAGCCACGAAAGCGTCATCAGGTTCCAGAAATGGCAAGCCACCGGCGTCGAGCGCCGGCTCGCCCCGTGGCACGCGATCAGGCAGGCGCTGCCCTCGACAAGCAGCAGAATGTCAGAAAAAAGCGGCCCGTGGCCGCGCGTCCCCAAGCGCGCAATACTGGCGACATGCAGGGCCAGCAAGACGCACACCACCATCGCCCAGCCCAGCGGCACACAAGAGCGCCTGGCAATGTTTCCGGTGCTAGGCAAATGACTCAATGAATCGCGCATGCGGAATACTTAGCTCTTATCGGGAGAAGAGACTGCTAACCGGATCAGTATTTTATTCACTCAAATTAAAGAGCCGGACATTTTAGCGGACATAATCTTTGATAAAATTGATTCAAAATATTGATTTATAAAATACTTAAAACATGAAATAAACTGACATGCAACAGGACATCCAAGCGGCAGACCGGGGCGAACTTCCGCCCTCCATGGAGCCCATGCTGCTCGGCGACCGCCACCGCGGCCCGCTCACCGACCTCACGCTCGACCTCACCCAGAAAACCGCCGCCTTCCGCGCCAGCCTGCCCGCCAGCATCGTCGCCTCGCTGGCCGACTTGGTGCGCGCCATGAATTGCTACTACTCAAACCTCATCGAAGGCCATCACACCCACCCGGTCGACATTGAGCGGGCGCTCAAAAACGAATACAGCACCGACACCCACAAGCGCGACCTGCAACTGGAAGCCAAAGCCCACATCGCCGTCCAGGAATGGATCGACGGCGGCGGTCTCAGTTGCCGCGCAGCCGTCACCGTTGGAGGAATCTGCGAGATTCACCGCCGTTTTTGCGAGCTGCTGCCCGAAGATCTGCTCTGGACCGAAGACCCCAAAACTCAGGAACGCGTTCGTGTCGTTCCGGGAGAACTGCGCACCAGTTATGCCAAAGTGGGACGCCACATCGCCATCAGTCCCGGCGCACTGCCGCGTTTCCTGAAGCGCTTTGAAGAAGTTTACGCCTCGACCGGCCGCACCGAAGCCATCCTTTCCACCGCCGCCGCGCATCACCGCCTGCTCTGGATGCACCCGTTTCTCGATGGCAATGGCCGCGTGGCCCGCCTTATGTCGCACGCCGTGCTGCTGGATGTTCTCGACACCGGCAGCGTCTGGTCGGTGGCGCGCGGCTTGGCGCGCAACGTTCAAAAATACAAAGAGCATCTGGCCAACTGCGACTTGAACATGCGGGGAGAAGAAGAACTCGCCTCGTTCACCAAATTCTTTCTTACCGTCTGCATCGACCAGGTCGCCTTCATGCAAAGCCTCGTCCAGCCCGACCTCCTGCGCACGCGCATTCTCCATTGGGCCAATCAGGAAAGCAAGCGCAGCCAGTTGCCGCCCAAATCCGGCCAGATTCTGGAAGCCGTGCTCTATCGCGGCGAACTGCCGCGCGGCGATGCCGATATCGTCGTCGGCACCGGCGAACGGCAGGCCCGCCGCATCGTCTCTGCGCTGCTTGAAAAAGGCGTCCTTACCTCGGAAAATTCGCGCGCCCCACTGCGCCTGGTTTTTCCCGCCGCGCTCGCCGGTCACTGGATGCCCGGCTTGTTTCCAGACCAAGTGCTATGACGCGAGAAGACTTATTCGCCTTCGTTCAGGCCCATCCCTTGGCCGTGCTCTCCAGTGTCAGCAGCGAAGGCACTCCCCAATCGGCGTTGGTAGGCATTGCCGTCACGCCGGAACTCGAAATTATCTTCGACACTGTCAGAACTTCCCGCAAATACGCCAACTTGATCGCCAACCCGGCGGCCGCCTTCGTGGTGGGATGCACATCGGAGCAGACTTTGCAGTATGAGGGCTTGGCGCGCGAGTTGGCGGGGGAAGAATTAGCCCATTATCAGGAGATTTATTTTGCCGCCTGGCCGGACGGCCGCGCGAGACAAATCTGGCCGGCGATTTGCTATTTCGCCGTGAAACCGCGCTGGCTGCGCTTCAGCGACTACGCAGCAGGCGCGCCGATTGAGGAATTTCGCTTTACTGCTTGAGGTGAAGACTATTGTGAATCGCGTAAAGCGCCAGTTCCAGCCGGTCGGAAACGCCCAGCTTGTCAAAAACATTGTGCAGATGGTTCTTCACCGTCTGCTCCGTGATGAACATCTTCTCGGCAATTTCCTTGTTCTTGTAGCCCTGCGCAATCAAAATGATAATCTCGCGTTCCCGCTGGCTGAGCTGCGCCCGCTCCCGTGAAGACTTGCCGTTATTGGCCGGCGCGGGAAACTCGGTCGGCGAAGCAAACTGGCGAATCACCGCCGCCGTCGTGTTCGAATCCAGCCAGATCTCGCCCGCATAAACTTTGGCGATGCTTCGCTCGATAAGGCTGACGGCCGATTCTTTTGACAAAATGCCCGAGCAGCCCAGCTTCATCGCCTCCACAAACTCGTCCTTGCTCTCCGAACCCGAAAACAAAATGACCTTCGAGCGCGGCGCGCGCGTGTGAATGCTGCGCAGCACCGTGAGCCCGTCCACCCGCGGCATCCGCAAATCCATCATCACCACATCCGGGTCCAGCGAGACTGCCTTTTCTATCGCTTCCATGCCATCGGCCGCTTCCCCGACAACCTGAATATTGGCTTGCTGATTCAGCACCGTTCGCAGCCCCTCCAGCACGATGGGATGCCCGTCGGCGATCAACACTCGGATTGGTGTCGTTGTCATTCTATTCCCCTAATCTACACTATAAAAGTACTTCAGTACCGTATCTTCCAGAACCTCGATCCTGAATTTTTCGAATCGCAAGGAAAGCAGCACAGTATCCCTTCTGCAACTTTAGGACCGAAGACCTAGTTTTTGTATCCATCTAAAGTACTATTCGACCTACGCCGCTTATTTCTTGAACCCTAGTGTGAGAAAAACCGCCTTCATTACACCCAGAGTAATGGGTTAATAAGCGCAAAGGGCGCGGATGCTCGCCGCCAAACGGAAAAGAACTCGCGCGAGGCTTTGGGCGGCGAGCTTGACACCGCGACCGTCTGGCGCGTCTTGTTCAGAAGTCTCATACCGTTAAAATGCCTTCATGGCCTCCAAAATGTCCATCAAAGATCTGGACCTGAAAGACAAGACAGTTTTCATTCGAGTAGACTTCAACGTGCCCCTGTCTCCCGATGGCAAGGAGATTACCAGCGACAAGCGTATCCGCGCCTCGCTTCCCACCATTCAATACGCGCTGGAGCATTCGGCCGGCGTCATTCTGGCCAGCCATTTGGGACGTCCCAAAGGAAAACGGCGCGCTGACATGAGCCTGCAGCCCATCGCCGCCCGCCTTTCCGAACTGCTAGGCCGAACTGTCGTTATGGCGCCGGATTGCGTGGGCGCCGAAACCGCCGCCATGAAACCCCTGCCCGGAACTGTTCTGCTGCTCGAAAACCTGCGCTTCCACAAGGAAGAAGAAGAAAACGACCCGGAATTCTCCAAGCAACTGGCCTCGCTCGCCGACATTTATGTCAACGACGCCTTCGGTTCCGCCCACCGCGCCCACGCCTCCACTGTCGGCATGGTTTCTTACCTGCCCGTGGCCGCCGCTGGCTTGCTCATGGATCGCGAAATTGAATGGCTCACCAAGGCCACCAAAACGCCCGACCGTCCCTGCGTCGCGCTGCTCGGCGGCGCAAAGGTCTCGGACAAAATCGAGGTCATTCAAAACCTGATTAAGGTGGTGGACAAGCTTCTGATCGGCGGCGCGATGGCCTACACCTTCATGCGCGCCAAAGGCGAAGCCACCGGAAAATCACTGGTGGAACAGGACAAAATTGATCTGGCCAAGGAACTTCTCGCCGCCCACGGCGGCAAAATCGTCTTGCCCATCGACCACATCGTCGTCAAGCAAATCAAGCCAGGTTCCGACAACCATGCCGTCGAAATCATCGCCGAAGACGACATCGCCGTCGATATTGGCCCGAAAACCGTGGCCGCCTACGCCGAAATCATCAAAAGCGCCAAAACCATCATCTGGAACGGCCCCATGGGCATCTTCGAAATGCCGCCTTTTGACAAAGGCACCGTCGCCCTCGCCCTGGCCGTGGCCGAATCCGACGCTGTTTCCGTGGTCGGCGGCGGCGATTCTGAAAAAGCCATCAAAACCGCTGGCGTCAGCGACAAAATCACCCACGTCTCCACTGGCGGCGGCGCATCGCTCGAATTTCTCTCCGGCCTCGATCTTCCCGGAGTCGTCGCGCTGACCGACAAACCCGCCACCCACGCCTAACTAATGCGCTTTCCCGTTCCCATTCGAACACAAATGCTTCACCAGCGCACCCAGTTCCATAAACTCGTTCAAATTGCTGGCCTTCCGGAAAAACGTGGCGCCAAACCGCTCCACCATCTCCAGTTCGCGCCGGCTTTCGGTTGAACTCATAATCACAATGGGAATGGTTTTGCAGTGCTCATGCTGCCGAATCATTTCCATTACCTGTTCGCCGTTCACGCGCGGCAAATTCTGGTCCAGCAAAGCGATGTCCGGACAGTCCTTGTCGCTGAAACTGCCCATCCGCCGAATAGCCTCTTCTCCATCCAGCGTGGCCGTCAAAGTGAATTGAAGCCCATGCTCCTGCAGCGCCATCTCCACCAGATAGACATCCGCCTGATTGTCTTCCGCCAGAAAAACTCGAAGGTGTCCGTTGCTCGACATTGAGGCCTCACCTGTTTATGGTAACTGAAGAATTATCAGAATCTTTACAAGTTCTCTATTCTGCGGCATATCTGATCCTGGCCCACAATATATACGGTATCCAGATAAACCAAACACAATTTGAAGTAGCCAAGTTGCTTTACACGGGAGTGACAGACACGCTAGAATCAAATCACCCCCGAGAAACTCTCCGAAAATAGGAAGGGTCAACTCCTGTTGTGCTGAAACTGAAGCGAGTAGAGATACACGGGTTCAAGTCGTTTTACGACCGTACTGAAATGAAGTTCAACGGCGCGGGCATCGCCGCCGTCGTTGGCCCCAATGGCTGCGGCAAGTCCAATCTAAGCGACGCCATTAGCTGGGTGCTGGGCGAACAATCCGCCAAAAGCCTGCGCGGCGCGCGCATGGAAGACGTCATCTTCGCCGGCACGCGCGACCGCAAAGCCCTCGGAATGGCTTCCGTCACCATGACGCTGGTTCCGGACGAAGCCAAACTGGCCGCCGTTTTAGTCTCAGATCCCTCCGAAGTCCACCATGTCGCTGGCCAGCCCAACGAATCCAGCGAAGCCCTGAAAGCCGTCGAACGCACCGGCGAAGTCACCATCACCCGCCGCCTCTACCGCTCCGGCGAAAGCGAATACCTCATCAACGGCCGCACCGCCCGCCTGCGCGACATTCAAGATCTTTTCCTCGGCACTGGCCTCGGTCCCGAAAGCTACGCCATCATTGAACAGGGCCGCATCGGCCAAATTTTAAGCAACAAGCCGCAGGACCGCCGCTCCGTCATTGAAGAAGCCGCTGGCATCACGCGCTTCAAAACCCGCAAGCGCCTGGCCGAAGCCAAGCTCGAATCCGCCAAGCAAAACCTCTCCCGCGTCTTCGACATCCTCGAAGAAGTCACCCGCCAGGTCAACTCGCTCAAGCGCCAGGCCGCCAAAACCAAGCGCTACAAAGAGTTAAAGGAAGAAGCCACCGGTTTCCTGCGCCAGGTTCTGGCCGCGCGCTTCAAAATGCTGGAACGCGAAAGCGCCCGTCTGGCCATTGAACTCAGCACCGCCTCAGCCGAACTCGAAACCGCCAAAACCGCCATCGCCGAACGCGAAGCCCAGCAAACCACGGTCCTCGAACACAGCTACGCCAACGAACAGGAATTAACCGCCGCCCGCAAAACCCTGGCCGATTGCAACCTGGAAAATGAGCGCACCCGCGGCAAGCTCGATTACCAGCTTCGCCAGATTCAGCAGATTGAAACCCGCCTCGCCAATGGCGCCAACGAAGCCGAATCGCTGGAACGCCAGCAACTGGAGCGCGCCGCCGAACTCGAACAGCAAACTGCGAACGTGGAATCGGTCGAAACCGAATTCGCCGCCGCCCGTGAACTGATGGACGCCAAGTCAGCCGAGCGTCAGGAAGCGCAAAGCCGCCTGGCCGAGCAGGAACGGTCACTCGAAGCCGCTCGCCAGCGCGTCTTGCGCCTGCTCAACGAAGCCTCCGCGCTGAAAAACCGCATCACCCAGGTCGACGCCCAGCTCGCCACCGCCGACCGCGACACCGCCCGCGCCAAAACCGAAGAGCTTCAATGCGCCGGCGATCTGGACCGCATTCAGGGCATCAAAAAACAGCTCAGCGAACGCCTCAGCGCCCGCCAGACTGAACTCATTTCCGTCACCGACCAGCGCAAGGAAGTGGAATCCGAACTCCAGCAAAAGCGC
>Ga0209208_10000555_pt1 | contig 49020 bp, 36 predicted proteins | sample S1TSphfallax_3_FD_187694 | JGI IMG/M metagenome (GOLD analysis project Ga0209208, IMG submission 187694) | Host-associated microbial communities from peat moss isolated from Minnesota, USA - S1T2_Fd - Sphagnum fallax MG (SPAdes) (version 2) | ecosystem: Host-associated > Plants > Peat moss >... | reverse complement strand
CGAAGTTCCAGATGCGCGTTCCCACTTCTTCGAGCAGATCCTGATCGTGTGTCACCAGCAGCACCGTCCCCTCGTACCGTTGCAGGGCGATGTTCAGCGCGTTGATCGATTCGAGATCGAGATGGTTGGTCGGCTCGTCCAGGATGAGGATATTGGGCTTGAGCAGCATCAGCCGGCAAAAGAGCAGCCGCGCCGTTTCCCCGCCTGAAAGCGCCTTGGTCGGCTTCAACCCCTCTTCGCCGCTGAAAAGCATCTGCCCCAGCAGCCCGCGAATCTCTTCCCGCGTCACGCGCGGATCCCACTGGTGCAGCCAGTCGGAAACCGTCATCCCCGGCTTGATAATGCCCGAAACGTCCTGCGGAAAGTAGCCGATCTGCGCCTCATGGCCCCACTTCACCGTGCCCGCGTCCAGCGTGAACTCCTTATCCGCCTCGCCGGGAACGTTGGCCAAGAGAGCCTTGAGCATCGTCGTCTTGCCCACGCCGTTTCGGCCCATCAGGCAGACTTTTTCGCCGCGCATCACCGCGCCGCTGAAGCCGGGAATCACCACATGATCGCCATACGCCTTCCGGACGCCCTCGAATTCGATCGTATGCTTGCCGCTCGGCCGCAACTGGTCGAACTTGATAAACGGCCGCTGGATATTCGACCGCGACAGCTCGGAGGACTGCAGCCGCTCCACTTCCTTCTTGCGGCTGGTGACCTGCGTCGAACGCGTACCGGCGGCAAACCGAGCGATGAACTCGTTCAACTGCGCGACCTTCTTCTCGCGCTGCTCGTTCTGCGCCTCCAGCTGGGAGCGAATCTGCGTCTTCGCGACCACCATATCGTCGTAGCCGCCGGTGTAGGTGATGATCGTCTGGTAGTCGATGTCGGCGGTGTGCGTGGTCACGCCGTTCAGGAAATGCCGGTCGTGCGAAATGGTGATGACCGTACCCTGATAGCCATTCAAGAACTCGCGCAGCCAGTGAATCGATTCGAGATCGAGATGGTTCGTCGGCTCGTCCAGCATCAGCGCTTCCGGCTTGCCAAAGAGCGCCTGCGCCAGCAGCACCCGCACCTTCTGCCCGCCCTGCAACTCGCTCATCTTGCGCTCGTGCAACTCGTCCGGAATGTCCAGCCCCTGCAAGAGCACAGCGGCGTCGCTCTCGGCCGTGTAACCGTCCTCGTCGCCCACGATGCCCTCGAGCTCGCCCAGCCGCATGCCGTCTTCGTCGGTCAGGTCGGCTTTTTCGTAGATGCGGTCCCGCTCTTCGAGCGCCGCCCACAGCGGCCGGTTGCCCATGATGACGGTGTCGATCACGCGATAGGCGTCGAAGGCGAACTGATCCTGGCGCAGAATGCCCAGTTTGCGCGGCCGCACGACCGAGCCCTTCTGCGGCTCCAGCTCGCCGGTAAGGATCTTCATAAAAGTGGACTTGCCGGCGCCGTTCGGCCCGGTCAACCCATAGCGCCGCCCTGGCGTGAAGGTCACGCTCACATCCTCAAACAGCACCTTCGAGCCGTAGCGCATGGTTACATTGCTGACACTGATCATTCGTTTCCAATTCCTGCTTCATCCGCCATAATCGGCGGTCAGTCGTGGGCCACACTGCGGGGCCAGCCCGCCGGACTCTTGTTTCTCTGGTTTTTCAGTCGGTTTGGGCGTGCCTGCCGGGCTGCCCAGCAGGAGAGTCTGCTCTTCCAGTTTCTCACAACTGTTGAGAATTCGTCGCTCCATCACCCGGGATCGCTCTTTACCACGCCTGATTTTCAGGCTTCCTAATGGAGCCGTCCGATCGCCGGGGCTGATCGGATTTCCAAACATCACACCGGCGAGAATTTCCCGCGAACGTCCTGCCATAGGCTTAAGTTAGGCAAAGTTACGCAGCCCTGCCTTCCATACTCTGCGCATTTCTGATAGTCTGCGCCTAGGTAGGAGGTTCGGCTATGGCGACCAGTATGCCGCACATGGAGCAAAAGTCAAAGCAAGCCCAACCGGCACCAGAAGTACCAGTTGCCCGGCCCCGTATAGGCCGGAACCTCGCAGGCAAGATTTCAGTTCTGTTCCTGCTTACTGCGCTACTTGGAATTCTCGCTGGTGCATTGAGACTAGCGCAACTCGACGCCAAGTTTACACTGATTCCAGTAGTGGTTTCAGCCTTTGCCGTAGTGTGGGTCTCCGTTTCGCTGTACGCGTGGAAACGCGATAGGAAAGACCGTGTATTCGCAGAACTAAAGAAATGACGCTAAACGACACTTGGCCCCGGTTCTTCGCGCACTGGTTAGCCACTACGGCGGGATGTTTCTTTCGCCTGTTTTTACCAGTCCTCAACTCTTCTGTGACGAACGGCAATACCGATTTCCTCGTGCATCGGAATTGGTGGCTTGCACTTCTATTCGCGGCGATCATTTCCCTGCTTGGAGGAATGAACTCCAACTTGCCCTGCAAACCATGTGAACTCTTGAAGAGTCTTACCCTGGGATTTGCACTCGATGCGGCGAAGCTACTTCCCCATCTTTAGCTGACGATAGCAGATCCACTTGCTCCACAAGCCCACCGCTGTTACCGTCGAACTGTGCTCACGCGCCGCCGCATCCTCCAACTCGGCAGCCTCGCCGCAGCTTCCGCCGCGATCCCAGACGCCGCTCGTGGTCTTGACGCGCCCGACTATACCCTCGAAATCGCCCCCTGCACCCTCGACATCTCCGCCAGGCACTCCATCAAGACCATCGCCTACAACGGCCAAGTTCCCGGCCCGCTGCTGCGCTTCCAGGAAGGGAAGCCGGTCGCCATCGACGTGGCCAACCGCACCGCGAACGAAGAAATCGTCCATTGGCACGGCCTCTTTCTGCCGCCAGAGGTGGACGGCGCAATGGAAGAAGGCACGCCAATGCTCCCGCCTGGCGGTCATGCGCAGTATACCTTCACGCCGCGCCCAGCAGGGTTCCGCTGGTACCACACCCACACCTTCGCCGGCGGCGACCTCAAGAAAGCCCAGTACACCGGCCAGCACGGCTTTCTCCTCATCGAACCCCGGGAAAACCCCGCCCGCTACGACCAGGAATTTTTCCTCGCCCTCCACGACTGGGACGGCGAAATGACCGGCTCCGGCGACGGCTCCATGAACCCCGAGTACCGCTTCTCGACCATCAACGGCAAAACCCTCGGCTTCGGCGAACCGCTGCGCGCAAGAACAGGGCAGCGCCTACTGCTGCACATCCTCAACTCCAGCGCGACGGAGCAGCATTGGCTCGCGTTCGCCGGCCACCAGTTCCGCGTCGTCGCCCTCGACGGCAACCCCGTCCCCACGCCGCAGCTCGTCCCCATGCTACGCCTGGCGCCCGCCGAGCGCATCTGCGCCCTCGTCGAAATGAACAACCCCGGCGTCTGGATTCTCGGCGAGGTGCGCAAACACATCCAGACCGCGGGCATGGGCATCGTCGTCGAGTACGCCAATCGCACCGGCAAACCAGCCTGGCAACAGCCCGAAAACCTCCTCTGGAACTACGCCCAATTCGCCGCAACCCAACCCACGCCCCACTCAGAGACGCCCATAGAGATCCCGCTCGTATTCGAATCAAGATTCGCCGGCCACGGCGCGCCCGACCACTGGACCATCAACGGCAAATCCTGGCCCAACGTCGAGAGTCCCTTGCTCCAGACCGGCCAGCGCTACCGGCTCGTCTTCAAGAATCCCAGCCCCGACGACCACCCCGTCCACCTGCACCGGCACAGCTTCGAACTGCGCGGCCTTCCCGGCAATGCTGGCCTGCGCGGCATTCTGAAAGACGTTGTCCTTGTCGATGCCAAGTCCGAAACCCACGTCGAATTCACCGCCAACAACCCCGGCGCAACCCTCTTCCACTGCCACCAACAGAATCATATGGACGAGGGATTCATGATGCTCTTCCGCTACGCCTGAGGTCTATCCTGGAATCAGCGATGCGACGACTCTTCCTGATTGCCCTCTTACTAGCGCTGATCTCCGCGCGCAGCCTCCACGCCCAGGGCAACTACGAAATCCAGGTCTACGGCGCGGACACCGAACCGCCCAAGAGCCTGATGGTCGAGCTGCACTCGAACTTCACTCCGGACGGCCAAAAGCGCCTGATCGGCGGCGTCTACCCCACCAACCGCCAGGAGCACGAGACCCTCGAACTCACCGAAGGCCTCACCAACTGGTCCGAAGTCGGCTTTTACGTCTTCACCAGCGAGCAGAACGGCCACGGCATCCAGTGGGTCGGCGACCACATCCGCCCCCGCGTCCGCGTACCGGACTCCTGGCACTGGCCGGTCGGCGTCAGCCTATCGACGGAGATCGGCTACCAGCGCGCCATCTACTCGCCCGACACCTGGACCTGGGAGATTCGCCCCATCGTCGATAAAGCCCTCGGCCGCTGGTACTTCGCCGTCAATCCAGCCCTCGAACGCACCTTCCACGGCCCGGACGTGAAACAGGGCATCGGTTTCGCACCGGGAGCGAAAGTCAGCTACGACTTCACCAAAGCCGTCAGCGGCGGAATCGAATACTATGCCGACTACGGCCGCATCACCGCGCCGGACACCCTCCACGACCAGCAGCAGCAAATCTTTCTGGTCACCGACCTCAACGTCAACCCCAAGTGGGAGATCAACTTCGGAGTCGGCATCGGCCCCACCGCCTCAACCGACCACTGGATTGTCAAAGGCATCCTCGGCCGCCATTTCTCCTGGGGCAAGCAGTCCCAGACGGATTGAAATTGCCTGCAACCGGTATGCTATCGTTCTCGTGGGTTGGCTTTAGGGATAACTGGCCAAACTCAATTCCTTCGCCGCGGTCCTCATCCATGCCGATTCGCTCCCTCGCCCTGCCGCTCCTTCTTGGCACAATTCTTTCTGTCGGCCAACTTGTGGCGCAGGCGCCCCATCTGGAAACGCGCGGCGCAGCCACGCAGCTCATCGCCGATGGCCAGCCATTCCTGATGCTCTCCGGCGAGTTGACCAATTCCAGCTCCTCGTCCCTCGCCTACCCATCTGGCCCAAACTGGCCGCCGCCGGCCTCAACACCATCGTCACGCCGCTCTCCTGGGAGCTGATCGAGCCCGCCGAAGGCAAATTCGACTTCACGTTGGTGGACGGCCTGCTCGCCCAGGCGCGCGAACAGCACCTCAAGGTCGTCTTCCTTTGGCTCGCTTCCTGGAAGAACGGCATGTCCAGCTATCCGCCCGTATGGGTCAAGCAAGATACGAAGCGGTTCCCGCGCGTGATGCTCAACGGCGCGAAAGTCGATGTGCTTTCGCCGCAAAGCCAATCGACTCGGGAAGCCGACAGCCGCGCCTTCGCCGCGCTCATGGCCCATATCAAGGCTGTCGACGGCACCCGGCACACCGTCCTCGCCATGCAGGTCGAAAACGAAGTCGGCATCCTCAACGACTCCCGCGACCGATCGCCCGACGCTGACGCTGCATTCGCCGCAGCCGTTCCCGCTGAACTCACCCGCTATCTGGCCGCTCACAAAGCCGAACTTTATCCAGAATTGCACTCGTTGTGGGAGGGACAAGGCGCGAAGATCTCCGGCACCTGGACCGAAGTCTTCGGCCCCGGCCCGCGCGCCGATGAAATCTTCATGGCCTGGCAGTACGCACGCTTCGTCCAGGCCGTTACCGCCGCCGGAAAAGCCGCCTACGACCTGCCTATGTATGTGAACTGCTGGCTCGGCGGCGGTGACGCCAAGCCCGGCGACTATCCCAGCGGAGGCCCGCAGCCCCGCGTCGTCGATATTTGGAAGGCCGCCGCGCCGCCAGCCGGCCCGAAGATCGACATCTATGCCCCCGACCTCTACGCCGCCGACTTCGAAGGCTGGTCAAAACGCTACCATCGCGACGGCAACCCCCTCTTCATCCCGGAAACCAACAGCGGCCCGAACGGCGCGGCCAACGTCTTCTATGCCGTAGGCGAGCATGCGGCCATCTGCTTTTCCCCCTTCGCCATCGAACGCGCGCTCGTGCGCGATGCCGCTCCCGACGCCGCTCCCGACGCCAAACCCAGCCAGCCCGGCCCAAGAACGCCCACGCCCCAGTTGAGCGCCAGCTACAACGTCATCGCCCAGCTCTGGCCGCTGCTCGCCGCCGCTCAGGCGAAAGGCGAGTCCCACGGATTCCTGCTCGACAAAGACCATCCCATCGCCGATTTCCCCATCAATGGCTACATCGCCCACGTCAGCCTGGACCAGATTTTCGGTTTCCACGCCGAAAAAGGCTTCGGCCTGATCTTCGCCGCCGGCCCGGACACGTTCTACGGCGCAGGCGCTGGCTTCCGCGTCAACTTCACGCTTCCTGACGGCAAAGTGCAGGTCGGCCTCGCGGCCATCGACGAAGGCGTCTTCACCAACGGCAAATGGATCGCCGGCCGAAGACTGAATGGCGATGAAAGCGACCAGGGCAACTACTGGCGCGTCGATCAATCCCAAACCAAGATCGAAAAAGCCACCGTTTACCAATTCCAATAGCTGGGGCAAACAGTGCGACTCCGCACTGCGTTCCGGCGGCCAGCGCGTCTACAATGGAGTCATGCTGCGACGCGCCATCGCCGGATTCCTCGTTCTCACCCTGGCGATGCTCGTCTCGCCTTGCGGATTCGCGGCATCGTCGCATAAGGACGCCCACATTTGCTGCGCGCCGGCGCTTCACGCCAACTCCATGGAGTGCTGCCACTCGGCGGCGCCCCATCCGCCCGCGGCTCCCGCGCCTGAGCGCACAACCCAGGCCGCTCTCAAAGACGCCACTCCCGCCGCGCTCCATTGCACGCAAGTCCCGGCCGCAAATTGCGCCATTTCGCTCAGCATCCAGCCCTCCAAGCGCCTGCCAGCCACCGTCCTCCGCACCTGATCCGACCATCCTGCCCATCGGCCATCGGCCCGGAATTTCCCGGCCGGCATCTCCGTCGATCGAGCAACCAGGCGCGTCCCGCGCCAGAGGGATTCTCGTGCTCCGCATCGTTTTCCCCATGCTTTTCGCTGTTTCCGCGCCGCTTTGCGCCCAAATGCCGATGCCAATGCCGTCCGGCAAACCAGAAATGAACATGGGCGGACCCACGTCCTCGCTCGCCGAAAACGTCCTCCGCCATAGCGCTTCCGGCACGGACATCGAGCCCAACTCGACCGAGCCGCCCATGCTCATGCACATGCGCGGCGACTGGATGCGCATGCTCCACGGCCAGGCCTCCCTCGTCGAGCAGCAACAGACCGCCACGCGCGGCAATCGAGCCTCTGACAAACTCTTCTCCGCCAACTGGATCATGCCCATGGCCCAGCGCGACTTCGGCCGCTCCAAGCTCACCCTGCGCGCCATGCTCTCGCTCGAACCCGCCACCATCTCCGGCCGCTACTACCCGGAGCTCTTCCAGCAGGGGGAAACCGCCTTCGGCAAGCCCATCGTCGACGGCCAGCACCCGCACAACCTCTTCATGGAGCTCGCCGCGCTCTATGACCGCAAGCTCGGCGAAAACGCGCTCCTCTCGCTCTACGCCGCGCCCGTCGGCGACCCGGCGCTCGGCCCGGTCGCCTTCCCCCACCGCGCCTCGGCTTCGGAAGACCCGCTCGCCCCACTCGGCCATCACCTGGAGGACTCCACCCACATCGCCTACGAAGTCCTCACCGGCGGGGCGACGCTTGGCCCTGTCCGCCTCGAAGCCTCCGGCTTTCACGGCCGCGAACCGGGAGAAAACCGCTGGACCATCGCCGTCGGCGGCCTCGACTCCTGGTCCGCGCGCCTCACCGCCGCGCCATTCAAAGACTGGACCGCGCAGTACTCCCTCGGCCACCTGCACTCGCCCGAATCCCTGCGACCCACGGAAGATGTGCTGCGCCAGACAGCTTCCATCAGCTATCGCCACGCTTGGCAAACCGCTTCGCTCGATGCCCTCGCCCTCTGGGGTCGCAATCACACCATCGGCTCGCCCACCAACTGGAACGGCTATCTCTTCGAATCGACAGCCCACCTGCGCAACCGACACTCCCTCTGGACCCGCCTCGAAAACGTCGATCGCACCACCGACTTATTGGGAGCCCAAGCCCCGCCCGAGGAGACGGTCGTCGGCCGCGTGCAGGCCTACACCGCCGGCTACGCGCACTTTCTCTTCCGCAATCGCTGGAGCGCCTACGAACTCGGCGCGCAGGCCACGCTCTACAACACCCCGGCTCCGCTGCGGCCCGAATACGGCGACAACCCCGTGGGCGTCGCCGCGGTGCTCAACCTCCACTTGGGCCACTGACGCGAAGGGACGCGCTATCAGTTCTGCTGCGCCAGCACCGTCTCCACAGCCACCGCGAAAAACGCATGCCCAAACTCCGTCGGATGCTCCACATCCCAGAAGAAGGTATGATCGGGGTCGCCGCACACCGCGTTCGTCAACGGGTTCAGGCACGGCGCGGTCACGTTGGTAAATCCAAAATGCGTTGAGTCGGTCTGCACGGCGTTGATCAGGTCGAAGACATCCAGCCGCAGGATGTGAACGCCTTCCAGGAAGCTCTCCAAGGCCAGCAGCGTATTAAGCCAGCTATTCGTAGCATTGCTCGCCTCGCTGGCGAACTTGGCATTCGCCTGTCCGGCAGGCAGCAGACCGACGTTGAAGAGATTCGGAATCAGAAAGTTCCGCGCGCCCGCCTGGCGCAACAGCAATTCGCTCTCGGCAATCCCGGTGGCGATCTTGAAGCCCAACTCATCGGCCGACCCGCCGGTCGCATTCAGGATGTCGTTTCCGCCGCCCTCAATAATGTAGAGCGCCTTGGAATCGGCCTTGCCGCCATGCTTGCTCAGGTAGAGCGCCACCTGTTCCGGCACATCGGGAATGGTTCCCTCCGCTGTCACCACGGGCGCGGTCACCTCCGCTCCCCCAAAGGCATAATCCGTGCCGCCGGCCAGATACGGCTTCATCGGCAGCTTCAGAAAGCCGGCCACATGCTCGACCCAGATTGGTCCATTCGAGAATTGGCCGCTGAAGTACGGTGGGCTCGCCGGTACGGCACCCGAGGTGGCCAGATAGATATTCCCCACATCGCAATAACTGTCGCCAAAGACATAAATCGCGTCGTAACTCGGTGCGGCAGCCGCCATCGTCCCGGAAACCAGTCCCGCGGCGATGAAAATAGCCTCAACCCACTTCACCCACACTGCTACCCGCATCGTTTTCTCCTCATTGAGCCACATGGGCATCTTCTGATCGCAGACGGATGGTAAAGTTCCGCAAAATCGCTGTCAATGGGCTTCTGAATGAAAAGATGACGACATGGCAAAAGGATCGCGCCCGGCTGTTAGGCCGGGCGCAAGCGCGATGGGACCGCTGTTGATAGGAGGATGCAAACGGTCGCCGAGACCGTTCCGCGAACCTAGCTGAAAAGCCCGTTGAGCCCATTCGGAAAGAAGACGCCCTTGAACTTTCCGCTGGCTGGCGGAGTTGCGTTGCCGGTCACGATTTGGAGTACCTGGGTCGTCGACCGGGTATACGTTTTGGAGTAGTTGGGCGATCCCGTTTGGGCATCCACAATGGTCGCCGCTTCCAGCGTCGTGCCGGCAGGTTCCGTAGACGTGGTCTGGAAGCCCACGCCGATGTCGTCCACCGTCGTGCTGCCGTCGAGAGCCATCCGGGTCGCGGAGATCATCTGCGTATATCCCTGCAAACCGAGCGATCCGGTGGGATCGAGACCAAAGATCGAGGTGCGCACCAGCCCTGCGTGGTAAGCCTCAACCGCCAAAATGCCAGTCGCCGCCGCCACATAAGCCGCGGTGGTAATCAGCGGCACCGCGCCGCTATAGGCGGTTACGCCGACATCCTCGAAGATGTAAGCGCCGATCAGGAAATCCGCATCGGCCGCGAACGGGTCGAATGCCGCACCGATTCCCGCCGCGCTGGCCAGCGTGTTGAAGCTGTTGTAGAGATCGAGATTGGGCATCGCGACCGCCGAGGCTCCGAGCGCACTGCGCAGAAAAGTTACATGATTGCGCTCTTCCTGGGCCGTCTCCGTGGCGTAGGCCTGGATCGCGGGAATGGTCCAGGGAACCAGACAGCTCCCCGGTCCGCCCGGCTTGGTCGCCACCGTGCCGCCGCCCGTCGCCGAAGTACCGGCGCCGATCCCGATCCCGACCTCGTCAATGGTCATTCCCGCCGTCGCCAGCGTGTAGAACTGCGCCTCCAGATACTCCAGGTTCAGTGCAAAGTTGAGGATGTCGGAGTCGGTGTAGGAAGCCGCCTCGGCGACCTTCACTCCTCCAAATGCGAGACTGGCAAGAGCCGCGCCGCCCAGGGCGAGCATCTTCCGGCGTCCCCGGACGATAACTTCGTCTAACAATTGCGTTTCAAGATTTGCCATGGCTCTCCATCCTTAGCTTAAGGTTTCTGTGATGTTGCCGCTCAACCCACTCGGGAAGAACCCGCCGCTCTTGACCCCTGCTCCGCCCGCCGTCGCATACACGATGTGGAGTACCTCATCGAGCGTGCGCGCGTAGCCAACCGAGGTCGTCGGATCGCAAGCCACAATACTGCTGGCCGGGGTATAAGTCGTGGGATTGAAGGGAAGCGAATAAGGAGGGAGCGGTGTGAGAGGCGTTTCGTTGCCGCCGCCAAGCGTGGCGCGCAGAGCGCTGATCTTGTTGGCGTAGCCGACGTAAGTGTTGTTCGGAGTTACCATGGTTGCGGTCGTCGTCGCCGTAGCGACCGAGTCGGCAATGAGCAGAGTGCGGATTTCCGCCGCGTGATAGGCTTCCACCGCCATGATCGACGCCGCGGCCGGTACGTACGCCGTCCCGGCATAGAGCCGGTCGAGCAGGCTAATCGCTCCCGCATAAGCCGTGACACCCACATCTTCAAACACAAAGGCGCCGACCAGAAGCGCTTCATAGCTGGCAAACGGATTGAAGCTGGGGCCGATGCCGGCCGCCGCAGCCGCAGCGTTGAAGCTGTTCATCAGGTCGATCGCCGGCATTGCCACCGCGCTTGAGCCAAGCGCCGAGCGAAGGAACCGCACATGGTCCAACTCGTTCTGCGCAATCTCATAGAGATAGTTCTTCTGGGCGGTAGTCAATCCGGGAACCAGCGTCGTCGCCGGAACGGTAACCGTCGCGGAAGAGTTCCCCGTGTCCGCGGCGGAAAGCCCGCTACCCGTGGCCGCATGCAGATAGAACTGCGCCTCAAGATATTCGAGGTTCAGCGCGAAGTTCAGATAGTCGATTTGGCCGTAGGGATTCGGCGTGGGGGTTGGGGTTGGAGTGACGGTCGGAGTGGGGCTGAGAATTGGGCTGGAGCTGCATCCAGCAATGAGAGTTGCCGCCGCCGCTCCCGATCCAGCCAGGAACACACGGCGAGAAAGAGCTTTGTCCACTAGCTCTGTAAGTTTCTTGTCCACTGGAAGCCTCGCTTGATGACGTGATGGAGTGAGTCGAAGGAATATGGCCCAATCGCTTACTTGTAACCATACGTTTGCCGAGTGCGTTTGGATTGTCATACGGGGACTAAATTCCCAAATCGATGTCGTTTTGGTTTCTCAGGACATATTTGGGAAGTCCTCCGAAGCGCGCCGTCTAAATTTGGATGGCGACCGCTTGAACGTCCATCCGACACGCGCATGATTTCGATACCATCACATCGGAACCGTATTTGAATGCTCACTTGTGCTCATGTGGAAAATTCGCGAAACCGTGCCCGGCGCGATTCATTCTCACGTCCAGGGCACCGCTCCAGCCGTCGCGTACAATGGTGCCATGTTCGCTCAAGGCCTCCGGGCGAGTTATCCGGCTTGGCTTTCCAGCGACGCTCTGAAATCCGCCAACAACTTTCCGAGATGCGCGCGAAAGGGAAGAATTGCCAACTAACTCCTGCGAGATATTCTTCTCGATCGCCGCCTATCGCGATCCGCAATTGGAGCCGACCGTGGCCGATTGCCTGCGAAAGGCCACCCATCCCGAGCGGCTGCGATTCGGCATCTGCTGGCAGCATGCACCTGAGGAAGATGCGCTCTCCTTCCGCGAAGATCCCCGTTTCCGCATTCTTGACACGGACTTTCGGCAAAGCCGAGGCGCGTGCTGGGCGCGCGCGGAAATCATGAAGCTATGGCGAGGCGAAGCGTGGTTTCTGCAAGTCGACTCGCATTGCCGCTTCGCTCCGCAGTGGGACGAACTTCTGATCCGCACCGCCGCCGAGACGGGCAGCCGAAAGCCGATCCTAAGCACCTATGCCACGCCGTTCACTCCAGGGGAAAACGAGATCCTGCTCGACAACCCCATGCGGATCGAACTCCAGGCCTTCAACAACGACAGTATTCCGCAGTTGCGACCTGCCCCGATCCCAAGACGCCAGGACCGGTCCCGCCCCATCCGAGCTCGCTTCCTCTCCGCCGGATTCCTCTTCGCTCCCGGCAGCTTCGTCGAAGAGGTTCCCTACGATCCGGAACTCTATTTTCTCGGCGAAGAGTCCTCCATGACCGTGCGCGCCTTTACCCACGGCTACGACCTCTTTCACCCGGCCCAGACCATCGTCTGGCACGACTACATCCGCGCCGACGCCAAAAGGCACTGGGGCGACCACACCGAGTCAAGTCCGGCAACCACCACCTGGAGCGACCTCGATCAAAGCAGCCGCAAGAAGGTGCAACGCCTCCTGCTGGGCAAGTCGGTTGCGGACTTCGGTTTAGGCTCAATTCGCACCCTGGCCGAGTACGAAGCCTTCGCCGGCATCCACTTCCGCCTGCGCAAAGCCCAGTCCTACACCCTCAGCGGCGACGAGCCCCCAAATCCCAATCCGCCCGCCCACTGGCCCGGCGAAAATTACCCCTGGATTGCTCGCGTTCGCATCGCACGCGCCCAGCTTCCCGCCGGTTCCCTGGACGACCCCACCGCCTGGCGCCTCACCCTGCACGACCGGCAGGGCCAGGAACTGTATCGCCAGGAGTTTTCGCCGGAGGAACTGAGCGCCATCGCGCCCGAACAGCACGAGATCGCCTTAATCTGCGAGTTCTATTCCGGCAGCATCCCTACAGCTTGGACCCTCCAGCCGATGAGCCGGTCCAAAGGCTGGCTCCCGGCCATCTCCGGCACGCTGCCCGAGGAAGACTTCGCCATCCTTAAGGAAGAAGAGCCCGACCTCCAGCCGGAAAGTGAACCTCTCAGCCCCAGATCGCCGTAACCACCTGGTTCGTCACAAACGCGGCGCCATACGCCAGCGCCAGCATGTACGCAAACTGCACCGCCGGCCACTTCCAGCTATTGGTCTCCCGCCGCACCACCGCAATCGTCGAAGTGCATTGCAGCGCAAACGCAAAAAAGACCATCAGCGCAATCGCCCCGCCCAGCGGCAAGTCGTGATGCAGCGCCGTCTGCAAGGTTTCCGATTGCGTCTCCGGGTCCGCCCCGTAGAGCGTCCCCATCGTCCCCACCATCACCTCGCGCGCCATCACGCTGGTCAGCAATCCGATGCCGATCTTCCAGTTGAACCCCAGCGGCGCAATCGCCGGCTCGATAAAATGCCCCAGCCGACCAATTACGCTCGCCCCCAGCTCCGGCGGATGCCCGTCATGAACCGGCACGTTCGCCAGCACCCAAAGCCCCAGCGTCACGCAGAGAATCACCGTACCCGCCTGCTTCATAAACACGCCGCCGCGGTCCCAGAGCCGTAATCCCAAAGACCGCAGCGTCGGCATCCGGTACTGCGGCAGCTCCAGAATGAACGGCGTCTCGCTCGACTTCAAAATTGAGCTCTTCAGCAGCCGCGCCGTTACCAGCGCCGCCAGAAATCCGATCCCATACAGCCCCAGCATCACCAGCGTCTTGAGACTGATCAGCCCGCCCACAAACGCTGCGTTCGGCACAAACGCCGCAATAAACAGCAGATACACCGGCAGCCGTGCCGAGCAGGTCATAAACGGCGTCACCAGAATCGTCGCCAGCCGGTCCCGCTTGTTCTCAATCGTCCGCGTGGCCATAATCGCCGGCACCGCGCAGGCATAGGCAGAGAGCAGCGGAATGAACGCCTTCCCATTCAGCCCGATCGCCCGCATCACCCGGTCGGCAATCAGCGCCGCCCGCGCCAGGTAGCCCGTGTCTTCGAGAATTCCAATAAACAAAAACAGCAGCAGAATCTGCGGCAAAAACACCAGCACGCTGGTTACGCCATTCCACGCGCCATCGAGCACCAGCGACCGAATCCACCCCGCAGGCAAGAATCCCGTTGCCCACTTGCCAAAATGCGCCAGCACATCCTGCAAACCATTGCTCACCGGCAACCCAACCGAAAACACCACCTGAAAGACCGCAAACACCACCACCAGAAACAACAGCGGTCCCCAAACCCGATGCAGCAGCACCGCATCCACCCGCCGCGTCATCTTCGCCGAGAGCGGCGCGCGATACCCCGTCCGCGTACTCACCTGCGCCGCCCAGCGATGCGTACTCATCGCATTGCCCAGCACCGGCAGCATCAGCGGCGGCTGATCTATCTTGGCGTCATTGCGGTTCAGGAACATCCGCACCGAATCGATCCCCGTTCCCTTGGTCGCGCTCACTAGCGCCACGGGGGCGCCCAGTTCCTGCGCCAACTTCAGCGGATCCACCGCCCCGCCCCGCGCGTCCATCAGGTCGCTCATATTCAGCAGCACCATCGTCGGCAGGCCCAGCGCCAGCACCGGTGCCGCCAGCATCAGTTGCCGCGTCAAGTGCAGCGAATCGAGCACCAGCAGCACCGCATCCGGCTTCGGCGTCCCCGGCATGTGCCCTTCCAGCACATCGATCGACACCCGCGCATCTTCCGAATACGGGTCAAGCGAATAAATCCCCGGCAAATCGATCAGCACCAGATCGTCGCGCCCCACCCCGGCCATCCGCCCCATGCGCTGCTCAACCGTCACGCCAGGATAATTCGCCACCTTCTGGCGCAATCCCGTCAACCGATTGAAAAGCGTGGACTTGCCGGAATTCGGCGGCCCAATCAGCGCAATGGTATGCAGATCGCCCGCAGCTTTCACGCCAGGCTGGCGCACAGGCGGGACAAAAGCAGCCGGCTCGCAGCACTCGCTCATCGCGCCGCCCCGATCAACTCCGGCTCTTCGGCAGCCAAAACAGGCTCATCGGCTGTCGAAATCGAGTCCGCCGCAACCCAGATCGCCCGCGAAGTCTCATGCCGCAGCGCAATCTCGATCCCATCCACCGAATACACCGTCGGGTCGCCCGCCGGAGCTTTGTGCAGCACCCGCACCCGCGCGTCCGGAACGAAACCCATATACATCAGGTGGTTCTGCACCCCAGCCGGCAGGTCCAGCGACACCAGCACTCCGCTTTCGCCCACTACGAGACTACTCAGAACTCGCAACCGCCGCGCTCCAGACTTTCATTCCGAAGGAACCGGGTGCCCCCGAACCTTCAGACGAGATGTATTGCCAAATCAAGAACCGGAGAAAATGCGACCAGTTCAGTCGCCATTCAGTATACGACCGAATCGGTCTGGATTGCAACGAAGACTCGATTCGCCCGCCTCACAACCCAATGGAAGCAATCCGCCAAAAAGAAACCGCGTGCGCCCCGTCATACCCCTTGATCGTAGTGCCCCTGACAATGCAAAGCACTTCCCCGCTGGTCGCCGTGGCTACAACCAAAGTAGAGTGAAGCGCCTCCAATTCTCACAGGGCCACATGCCATACGCGATTCGAGGCATTAGAGTCCCTGCAAGGATCTGTGGGACATGAATTTTGCCGCCTATCAAGCCACACTCGCCAACCACGAACCGGAATCCAGACTCTCCGCCCCTCTCCAGGCCCTCTGGTGGGACGCCAAAGGCGACTGGCCCCGCGCCCATGCCTTAGTCGACGAACTGGACTCGCCCGATGGCATGGCCGTCCACGCCTATCTGCACCGCAAAGAAGGCGAGCAATGGAACGCCGACTACTGGTATCGCCTCGCCGGTCGCACGTACTATCGCACCAACCTGTCCGACGAATGGACCGCATTGGCAGAAGGACTGTTGCGGATGGAATAAAGGCTAACACCGCTAACTCCGCCGGCCGCCAACTCGCTATCCCAGATGCACCAACTCCCGCGCAACTTCCTTAGGCCCCAATATCGACATCCGCGGTAACTTCCCGCGCACCATCGCCACCTCATCGCAGCGATGCAACCGAGGGCAATTCTGGCAATCCTTGAAGACCTTGTCCGGTAAATCGGACTTATCCTCGACCACGCGAAACCCATACTTGAAAAAGAAATCCGGAATGCGCGTAAACAGGCACACGGAATGAATCCCATGCTCCTCGGCCTCATCGACCAGCGCCTTCAACACCCGCCCGCCCGCGCCCTTGCCTTTCGCTCCCGGAGACATCACAATCGAGCGCACCTCAGCCAAATGCGGCCCATATAAATGCAACGCCCCGCAGCCCAGAAACACGCCCGTATCGGACTCCGCCACCGTAAAATCGCGAATGTTCTCGCAAATCTCGGCAAAATTGCGCCTGAGCAAGGTGCCGTCGCCGCTGAGACTGTTCACCAGCTCAAAGACGTTCGTCGCATCCTGGAGCCGCGCCTTACGCACCAGCATGGACAGCCTCCTGCGCACTCGTGAGTTCGAGCACAGCTCGAATGCGCTCCTCGGCTATTGCCAGCGCCTCGCGCACCCGTGCCCGCGCCGTGCCGCCAATCACGTCGTGGCAGTCCAGCGTAGCTTCCAGAGTTACCGCATCGTAAAAGTCCGGCCCAAACTCCTCGCCAAACTCGCGTAACTCGTCCAATGTCAGCCCGCCCAACTCAACTCGTCTTTCCAAAGCGAATCGCACCGCGTTCCCAATCTTTTCATGCGCCTTGCGGAAGGGAACTCCCTTGTGTACCAGGTAAGTCGCCGCCGCCATCGCATTCAGATAGCCCGTCTCCGCAGCTTCATGCATCCGCTCCGTGCTGAACTCCAGCGCCGCCGTAAACCGAGCCAGCAGCCCAACCATCTGTGCCGTTCCGCGCACTGCAAATGTCGGCTCCTGCGTCTCCTGCATGTCCTTATTGTAAGACAAAGGCAGTCCCTTCACCTGCAGCGTCACCGCCGCCGCAGCCCCATAAATGCGCCCCACCTTGGCCCGTACCAACTCGGTAAGATCCGGATTCTTCTTCTGCGGCATCGCGCTCGAACCCGTCGAAAACGCCTCCGGCAACTGCACAAATCCAAATTCAGCGGTGGCAAAAAGCGTAATCTCCTCCGCAAACCGGCTCGCGTGCAGGCCGACAAACGTCAAAGCCTGCAAGTACTCGAGCACAAAATCCCGATCGCTCGTCGCATCCATGCTGTTCGCCGTCGGAGCGGTAAACCCAAGCTCCCGCGCCGCAATCCAGCGATCCAGCTTCAGCGTAGCACCAGCCACAGCCCCCGACCCCAGCGGACAGTAATTCAGCCGCGCCGCGCAATCCTGCAACCGGCCAATATCGCGCACCAGCATCTGCGCATACGCCTGCAGCCAATGCGCAATCAACACCGGCTCCGCACGCTGCAAATGCGTATAACTCGGCATAACTCCATCGCCCGCAGCCTTAGCCTTTTCAACCAGCGCCAGCGCCCACTGTGCCAGCGCCTCCACAGTCAACGCAATCTGCTTCCGAACATACAAACGCAGGTCGGTGGCAATCTGCTCATTGCGGCTGCGCCCCGTATGCAGCTTCAGCGCCAGCGCCCCAAGCCGCTCAGTCAAAGCAAGCTCGACGTAGTGATGGATGTCTTCGGCGACTGCATGGTCCCGCACCTGAGCCTTACCTTCCTCGCTCGCGTGATCCGCGGCTACAGCATCCAAAGCCGCGCGCAGTTGAGCCAGCTCGTCAAGCGTAACAATCCCCGCCGCTGCCAAAGCCGAAGCATGAGCCTTGCTCGCAGCTACCTCTTCTTCCAGCAGTTGCCAGTCGAAGACGATCGACCGCTGCCAGGCCTCAAACTCAGCATCCAAAGGCTCGCGAAACCGCCCCGACCACATCTTTCCGGATTGTGCTTCTTGTGACATTGATCCAGTTCCCAAATCCAAAGTTGTAAAACAAAAGTTGTCATCCTGAACGAAGTGAAGGACCCGCTTCTCAGCGATCTGCCAGCCTGCCAAATATCCCCGAAAACAAGCACCCGGAAGCGCCGATTGACGGTAGCTCGAACGCAGCGCCTGACCACTAACCACTAACCACTACTCACTAACCGCCAACTCAATCTCCTGCATCCGGCACTCTCTTTTGCTTATTCCCAACCATCATTCCCTTTCCACGCCACTACTCAACCTCGGCATCTCCTTGCCTTTGCTAAGCGTAATCAGCCCAGCCTTCGCATACGTCAACAGCTTCTCCCGCGTATCCGCAATATCCAGATTCCGCATCGTCAACTGCCCAATCCTATCCCGCGGAGAGAAGATCGACTCCGTCTTCTCCATGCTCAACCGCTCTGGATGGAACGTGAGATTCGGCGACTCCGTATTCAAAATCGAGTAGTCGTTCCCTCGCCGCAACTCAACCGTAACTTCGCCAGTTACCGGCTTCGCCACCCAGCGCTGCGCCGACTCGCGCAGCATAATCGCCTGAGAATCGAACCAGCGCCCCTGGTAGAGCAGCCGCCCCAGCTTGCGCCCATTGTCGCGATACTGCTCGATGGTGTCCTCATTGTGAATCCCCGTAATGAGCCGCTCATACGCGAGGAAGAGCAGCGCCAGCCCCGGCGCCTCGTAAATGCCGCGCGATTTCGCTTCAATGATCCGGTTCTCAATCTGGTCGGACATCCCCAGCCCATGCCGCCCGCCAATGCGATTGGCCTCCATCAGCATCGCGACCGGATCGTCGAACCGCTGCCCATTCAGCGCAACCGGGAAGCCTTCTTCAAAGCAGACTGTCACCTCTTCGGGCTTGACGGCAACATCCTCGCGCCAGAAGGCCACGCCCATGATCGGCTCGACAATCTTGACCGAGGTAGACAGGTGTTCCAGATCTTTCGCCTCATGCGTTGCGCCCAGCATATTCGAGTCAGTCGAGTAAGCCTTCTCGGCAGACATCTTGTACGCAAATCCCTTGCTCTGCATAAAGGCCGACATCTCCGCGCGCCCGCCTAACTCGTCGATGAATGCCGCATCGAGCCACGGCTTATAGACCTTCAGATTGGGATTGACCAGCAAGCCATATCGGTAGAACCGCTCGATGTCGTTGCCCTTGAACGTAGACCCATCGCCCCAGATGTGAACGTCGTCCTCCTGCATCGCGGAGACGAGCATCGTCCCAGTCACAGCGCGGCCAATCGGCGTGGTGTTGAAGTAAGTCACGCCGGCAGTCGTGATGTGGAAGGCCCCAGCCTGCAGTGCAGCGATGCCTTCGCGCACCAGGGGAAGCCGGCAATCGATCAGCCGCGCCTGCTCCGCGCCATATTCAAGCGCCTTGCGCGGAATCTCATCGTAATCAGCTTCGTCAGGCTGACCCAGATTGGCCGTGTAGGCGTAAGGCACAGCTCCCTTGAGCTTCATCCAGTGCAGCGCGGCAGAAGTGTCGAGCCCACCGGAGAAGGCAATGCCAACCTTCTGGCCAACAGGCAAAGATTCGAGAATAACGGACATGCTTAAAAACCTCTTGGGAGCTCGCTGATAGAGAACACCAGCATCGCCTTGTGAAAGGGCACGACTTCAGTCGTGCCGATAAAGTCGACTGAATGGATTGGGCTTTAGCCCCTGCGGGATGCCTGCCTTGTCGATTCCACTCGATTGGAATACATTTCGGCGTGCTTGTACCAAGGATCTACCTGTCCTGAGTAAAGCTCGCCGTATTCGACAACCCACCCAGCAGCAACAACAGCAACGCCTTCTGCGCATGCATCCGATTCTCCGCCTGCTCAAAGACGATCGACTGCGGCCCATCGAGCACCGCATCCGTCACCTCCGCATTGCGCCGCGCCGGCAAACAATGCATAAACACCGCATGACCAGCCGCTTTCGTCATCAGCGCCTCATTCACCTGAAACGGCCGGAAGATCGGCGCCCGCTTGGTCGACTCATGCTCAAAGCCCATGCTCACGCACACATCCGTGTACACCGCATCCGCCCCATCCACGCCCGCAACCGGGTCCTGCGTCAGCCGAATCTCACCGCCATTCTGCTCCGCTTTTTCCCGCGCCAGCGTCACAATCTCGATGTCTGGCGAATACCCGCGCGGCGTCGCCACGGTAACATTCGCGCCTAACTGCGCCCCAGTCAGCATCAGCGAATGGCAAACATTGTTCCCATCGCCCACATAGGTAAAGTTCAATCCGCGCACCGAACCGAAGTGCTCCTCGAGCGTCATAAAATCCGCCAGCGCCTGGCACGGATGCTCGAAGTCGGACAAAGCATTGACCACCGGCACCCGCGAGTGCGCCGCCATCTCGGTAATCGTGTCGTGCGCGTAAGTCCGCAGCACAATCACATCCACCCAGCGCTCCACATTGCGCGCCACATCGGCAATCGACTCCCGCTCGCCCAGCGGCGAATTCGTCTGATCGAAAAAGATCGCATTCCCGCCCAAAGTATTGATGCCCGCCTCAAAGCTGAGCCGCGTGCGCAAACTCGCCTTCTCGAACATCAGCACCATCTGCTTCGCGTCCAGCGCATGCCGGTACTCGCGCGGATTGCGTTTCACATCGTGCCCCAGCTTAAGGATCGCCCGCACTTCCGCGCTCGAAAGATCGTTGATCGAGCACATATCTTCGCCCGCCAAGCGCGCCGCCGCGGTGAGTACGTCGTCATCCTGCGCCACGGGAATCGCGGCAATCTGCCGCTCCATAAATGCCTTGCTAGCCACGCGCCTGTCCTCCTGCTTCCGTACTGCTTCCCGCCGTTGCGCCATGCGCATATTCCGCAAAAATCGCATCGAGCGCCGCAATCGCCTCGTCCACATGCTGCTTCTCAAGGATGTAAGGCGGTAGGAAGCGCAACACCGTATCGCTGGTGCAGTTGATCAGAATCTTACGCGCCAGCATCTCCTTCACCGTCAGCTTGCCCAAGTCCGCCGAGTCCAATTCAGCCGCCAGCATCAGTCCCTTGCCGCGCACATCCACAATGCAATCGTGCTTCTTTGCAAGCCCGCGCAACTCGTCTTGAAAGTAATCGCCAACTTCCGTCACATGCGCCAGCAATCCTTCGCGCTCGATCGTATCGATGACCGCAATGGCCACCGCGCAAGCGAGCGGCCCGCCTCCAAACGTCGTCCCATGCATCCCCGGATGAATCGCTCGCGCCACCTCTTCCGTACACAGCACAGCACCCAGCGGTATCCCTCCCGCAAGCGGCTTCGCCAGCGTAGTAACATCCGGCTGAATCCCGTAATGCTGATAGCCGCACCACTTACCCGTACGGCCCATCCCTGCCTGTATCTCATCGACGACAAGCAACGCACCCGTAGATTCAGTCAATTCGCGCGCAACCGCCAAGAACTCCGCCGAAAGCGGCCGAATCCCACCCTCACCCTGGATCGACTCAACCAAAATCGCACAAACATCGCTTGAAAACTTCGCGCGCAAGTCCGCTACATCGTTGAAACGCACAAACTCCACGCCCGGAACGACGGGCCCAAACGGCTCGCGATACTTCGCCTTGTAAGTCGTCGAAACCGAACCATAAGTGCGCCCATGAAAGCTCTGTTCCAGCGCCAGAAACTTCGTCCCGATCGTCTTGCCTTCCGAGCGCAGCAAACTGGCATAAGCGCGCGCCAGCTTCATCGCCGCTTCCCACGCTTCGGTACCCGTGTTGGCAAAGAAGACGCGATCCAGGCCAGTCATCTCCGTCAAGCGCATCGCCAACTCTGCCTGCCCCTCATGGAAGTAGAGGTTCGACGTATGAATCAGCTTGCGGCTCTGCTGCGCAATCGCCTCTTCAATCGCCGGGTGGCTGTACCCCAGCGCGTTCACGCCAATGCCGCTCAGCAGATCGAGATAGCGGTCGCCCTTCTCGTCGATCAGCGTCACGCCTTCGCCTCGCTCAAAGAGCAGGGGATTGCGCTCATAGGTCGAAAGTAAAAGCCGCGCCTCCGCAGCCCGAATCGTATCCAGCTTCATCTCCAAATCCTCTCTTCTGGCGGCTCTTAGGCCACCATAACTTCCGTGCCTTCCGCAACTCGCGACGTGCATAAGTCGGGCAATACCTTCGCCGCATCGGCCGGCAAAATGCGCACCCGCTTCACCCCATGCAGCAGCGCCTCGCGGCAGGCGCTCAACTTAGGCAACATGCCGCCGGAGATGACCGCGCTCTTGGCCATCTCCGCAATCTGGTCGATGCTCAACCAGCGCATCACATCGCCATTGGCTCCCCGCACTCCTGGCACATCGGTAAGGAACACAAGCGCATCCGCGCGGCAAGCCGTCGCACACGCCGCTGCCATCTCATCCGCATTGATGTTGTAGTACTCGCCATCGAAACCGAGTGCCATGGAACAGATCACCGGAACTCCATGCAGCGCCCATATCGCCTCGATCCAACGCGGATCGCTGGCGGCAATCTCGCCTACAAATCCCAGGTCCGGCTGGGTTCGTTTCTTCCTCGCGCGGAACATCAACCCGTCCGCGCCGGAGACGCCAAACGCCGGCTGCCCCACGGAACCCAACGCCGCTACCAGGCCCTTGTTCACACGACCGGCTAGCACCATCAGCGCCGCGTCGCGCGTCTCCGCATCGGTCACGCGCAGGCCGTCGATGAATTCGCTCTTCTTGCCCATTTGAGCCAGGGTTTTCGTCAACTGAATGCCGCCGCCATGCACCACCGCGACCTGGTTGCCATCCTGCACTAACTCGGCAATCGCGCGCACGCATCCCTGTAACAATAGAGGGTTTTCAAGCCCTGCCCCACCTAACTTGATCACATACTTCATTCCAGACCCTCCGACTCGCCCCAGCCCTGCATCACATTCAAATTCTGAACCGCTTGCCCCGCAGCGCCCTTGAGCAAGTTATCCAGGCAACTCACAATCACTGCCCTGCGACCATCGTTCGCGATGTTGAAGCCGATGTCGCAATAGTTCGTTCGCACCGTATACTGAATTTGCGGCAGCGTCGTCCCATACAACCGCACCATTGGACTTGCCTGGTAGAAATCCGCATAACACGCCTCGATCGAAGCATTCGTCTCCGGCTTCAGGAAACGAACATAGATCGTCGAAAGAATTCCGCGCGGTATCGGCAAAAGATGCGGAGAAAAGACAATCTCGTCCGCCTCGACCCCTAACTGCTCCAGTAATTCCCCAGTATGCCGGTGCGTAAAGACCCCATAAGCCGAAAGGTTGTCTGCGGCATACATAAAATGCGTCTTAGCCGTGGGTGCCTTACCCGCGCCGCTCACGCCGCTCTTCGAGTCGCAAACAATGCCATGCTCCAAATCCACCAACCCTGCAGCCAGCAGCGGCTTCAACGCCAGAATCGCCGAAGTCGCATAGCACCCCGGATTCGCCACCAACCCCGCGCCGCGAATCGCATCCCGATGCAACTCCGGCATGCCGTAAATTGCCTCCGCCTGCGTGGCCAGCGCCGCCGCCGAACCCTCATCCTCAAACCCATACACCGCGCGATTCGCCGCCGCATCCAGCCGCCACGCGCCGCTCAGGTCAATCACCCGCAACCCTAGTTTGCGGGCCGCCGGAACAGCCTCGCGCGATAACTCATGCGGCGTAGCCAGAAACACAACTTCCACTCCCAGGTCCAACAGCAACTCCCAGGAGAAAGGCTGCACCCGCAGATCCCCTGTCCCATGGCTGTCGATTAAATGTGGATGAATTTCGCTGAGCGGAATGCCGCCCCGCGCCTGATCTTTTTCCTCGACTCGGCCCGTAAATACAGGCGTCTTGCCCTTCAGCCGCGGATGACGCACCAGCAGCCGCGCCAACTCCGCGCCCGCATACCCGGTTACGCCCACCACCGCCGTTTGTACCGCTTGTGTCATCCGACTGCTCGTACCCTTCCAACCGCATAACCTGCACTGCGTGGCCCGCAATGCCTAGCCCAGCAATTTTCGCAACCGCGCTTGCACCTCGGCCGCCAGCCGCAAATCCGGGCAAATCACCAGCACCGTATCGTCCCCGGCAATCGTCCCCACCACTTCCGGCCACTCTTCGTAATCGAGCGCCGCCGCCACCGGTTGCGCGCCACCCATCACTGTACCAATCACCACCTGGTTCATCGCCTGGCGGCAGCGTAAACCGAATGTTTCCAGCACTTCAGCCACGCCGGGTGGACTGTCGTCGTCCTCTTCCGCAACGGCCGTGGCGTTTCCATTCGGCAATCCGTATCCGGCCGGCCCCTTGAAAAGACGCATCTCATGCAGATCGCGCGAGAGAGTCGCCTGCGTCACGGCAAAGCCCCGGCGCCGCAGCTTGCGCCGCAACTCGTCCTGGCTGTTGATGAGCGAACTCGTCACCAACTCCCGTATCGCACTGTGCCGGTCCACTTTCATCGTTCGCGCTGGTAGCCTCGTCTTCAACATCGTTTTCCGGTCCTGACTACCGGTCTGGATTTTCTTGCCCAAGCCAACCGTCAAATCGAAAGCGCGGTCCCGTTGCGAGGACCGCGCTTGCATAAATATACGACAGTTTGTATAAATATGCAAAGCGGGTCGCGAAAATCTTCCTGTCTGCGTCCATCTTCATCCCGAAAAGCCTGTCGTCTCCCGGTCCGCAAGCGGCCGTCGGAAACGCTTTGCGTCTTCGTAGGGCTCGCCGGTGGATTTCCGATTTCCAGAGGTCGTATAGTTGCGTATGGGTCTCCAGAGTCTACCTGCCGTATTTCGAAGCCAACAGTCTCAGCAGCCGGGACAGGGTACTTCCTCGTCCCGCACATCCCGGCAGTTTCCTTCACTCCTCGATCCTCGATTCGACATCGATTCCTGCGGTGTTGGCTTCGTCGCGCAGCTTTCCGGCGCTCCATCCCACGACATTTTGCGCCACGCGCTCACCGCTCTCGCGCGCCTCGAGCATCGCGGCGCCGTGGCCGCGGACGGCAAGTCGAGCGACGGCGTCGGTGTAATGACCGCCATTCCCCGCGATCTGCTGCTCTCGCCGCTCGGCATCGAGCTGGAGCATGCGAAGCCCCTCGGCGTCGCCGTCGTCTTTCTCGAAGGCGAGTCGCTCGACTCCCGCGCCGAGCTCGAAGCCGCCTTTGCCGCGCAGGAAATTACGCTGCTCGCCTGGCGGCCCGTGCCCATCTGCCCGCAGATTCTCGGCTCCATCGCCGCCTCCACGCTGCCTAACATCTGGCATGTGCTCGTCACCGACGACGACCCGGAAGCGCACGGCGACTTCGACCGCCGCCTCTATCTCGTCCGCAAGCAGTTCGAGCGTTCCGCCATGCCCGGCTACGTCGCTTCGATTTCTTCCTCCACAATCGTCTACAAGGCGCTCTGCGCCGGGCGGCTGCTGCCGCAGTTTTATCCCGATCTCGCCAACCCCGGCTTCGCCACGCCGTTCACCGTATTCCATCAACGCTACGCCACCAACGTGCTGCCCAGTTGGGATCGCGCCCAGCCCTGCCGCACCCTCGCGCACAACGGCGAAATCAATACCATCTGGGGCAATCGCTCCCGGATGGAAGCGCGCGGAGAAACGCTCCCGCTCGAATTGCACCCCGTGCTCACCGTAGGCGGATCGGACTCGACCTCGCTTGATGAAGTCGTCGAGCTGCTCAGCCAAAACGGCCGCACCGTCGCCGAAGCCCTGCGCATGCTGGTGCCCCCGGCCAACCACGGCAACCAATCCACTTTCCTCCAATACTCCGGCGACTGCGTCGAGCCGTGGGACGGCCCCGCCGCGCTTTCCTTCTCCGATGGCCGCCAGGTCGGCGCCATCCTCGATCGCAACGGCTTGCGCCCTTGCCGCTTCGCCGTTGACGAGGATGGCCTGGTCGTTGCCGGCTCCGAAGCCGGTCTCGTCGATATGGATCCCGAGCGCGTCATCCACTCCGGCCGCCTCGGCCCCGGCCAGATGATCCTGGTCGATCTTGAAACCCACGAATTCCTCGAAAATGAGGAACTTCTCAAACGTTTCGACCAGAACGGCCGCTATCAGGATCTGATTCGCGCCGATACGCCGCTGGTGGTCTTCAACGAAACCGCCGCTCCGCTCGATCCGCTCGAACTCAACCGGCTGCAGCATCGCTTCGGCTACACCCGCGAAGAGGTGCGCATGATCCTCGCGCCCATGGCCGCCGAGGGCAAAGACGCGGTCTGGTCCATGGGCGACGATACGCCGCTGGCCCCGCTGGCCCGCGCGCCGCGTCCCGTCTACGCCTTCTTCCGCCAGCGCTTCGCCCAGGTCACCAACCCGCCCATTGACCCGCTGCGCGAGGCCGTCGTGCTGCAAATGCACACGCGCCTCGGCCCCTGGCCCCATATCTTCGAACCGCGCGAAGCACTGCCTGGCCTGTCGCTGCGCTCGCCCTTGCTCACGCTGGCCCAGATGCAGGCGCTCAAGGAGCGCGAGCATCCACTCGCGCAAGAGTTGCCGCTCGAAGTGCTGGATTGCGTCTTTTCTTCCGGCGATTCGCTCGAAGCCGGATTGGATTCGCTGGGCACCCGCGCCGTCGAGCTGACCGGCGACCACGCCAAGGTGTTGCTCCTGAGCGATCGCGCGGCCTCGGCCAACGCCCTGCCGATTCCCATGGCCATGGCGGTGGGAGCCGTGCATCGCGCCCTCATCGCCGCCGGGGTGCGCACCGAAGTCGGCCTTGCCGTCGAGGCCGGAGACTGCCGCGACATCCACCACGTTGCCGTGCTGCTCGGCATGGGCGCGGGCGCGGTTTGTCCGTGGCTGGCGCTCGAAACGGCCCGCGCGCTTACTCCCGCAACAGGCGAAGCTAACACCATCCACGCGCTCGAACTGGGACTTGCGAAAGTCATGTCCAAAATGGGCATCAGCGTCGTCGACAGCTACCGCGGCGCGCATTTGTTCGACGCCATCGGTCTCGCTGACGAGGTCATCGACAAGTGTTTCGTTGGAACGCCCTCGCCGCTCTCCGGCATCGGCTTTGCGGAGATCGAAAAATCCATTCGCCAGCTTTGGCGGTCGGAAGTGCCCGCGCTTGAGGGGAGCAACGACTCTGGCGACGGCGGCTCGCTCGTTGCGGCCATCGCACCGGCCGCGGTGAAGGACTTGCCCGATTACGGCTTCGTCCGCTTCCGCAAGGCCGACGAGGCCGAGTCCCACGCCTGGCAGCCGATGACCGTGCGCGCCCTCCAGGCCGCGATGGGTTCGACCAAGCAGGGAGCGGCTCTCGCGCTCACACCGTGGTCGGCCTTCACCTCGCAGGCCAGCGAACCGCAGCCGGCTCACTTGCGCGATTTGCTCGAAATCCGCCCGGCCGGACCGGAGCTGGCGCTCGAATCCGTCGAGACTCCGGGCAGCCTGTGCAAGACCTTCATCGCCTCAGCCATGAGCTTTGGCTCGCTCTCGCCAGAGGCGCACCAGACCATCACCCAGGCCATGAATCTGCTCGGCGCGCGCTCGAATACCGGCGAGGGCGGCGAAGATCCCGCCGTCTACGCCGATGGCGATTTTGGAACGACGGGCGGAAGCCCATCCCTGCTCAACAACAAGATCAAGCAGGTGGCGAGCGGCCGCTTCGGCGTCACGGCTGAATATCTGATCCACGCCGAGGAGATTGAAATCAAGATCGCCCAGGGCGCCAAGCCCGGCGAAGGCGGACAACTGCCCGGCTACAAGGTTACCGAGCTGATCGCGCGCCTGCGCCACGCCCAGCCCGGAATGACGCTGATCAGCCCGCCGCCGCACCACGACATTTATTCGATCGAAGATCTGGCGCAGCTTATCTACGACCTCAAGCGCGTCAATCCGAGAGCCGCGGTGGGCGTCAAGCTGGTCTCCGAATGCGGCGTCGGCACCGTCGCCGCCGGCGTGGCCAAAGCCTACGCCGACTACATCGTCATCGCCGGCCACACCGGCGGCACCGGCGCTTCTTCGCTTTCGAGCATCAAGTACGCCGGCGACCCGTGGGAGCTTGGCCTCGCCGAAGCGCAGCAGGTGCTCATCCACAACGGCCTGCGCGGCCGGGTGCGCCTGCGTACCGACGGCGGGCTGCGCACCGCGCGCGACATCCTGATCGCCGCGCTGCTCGGCGCCGACGAATTCGCCTTCGGAACCTCGGTTCTCGTCGCGCTGGGCTGCGATATGGCCCGGCAGTGCCATTTGAACACCTGCCCGACTGGAATTGCGACGCAAAAGCCCGAGCTGCGGGCGAAGTTTCGCGGAAAACCGGAGCATGTCGTGCGCTATTTCGAAGAACTGGCGCATGAGCTGCAGCAGTTACTCGCTTCGCTCGGCTTGCCGTCGCTGGCCGCCGCGACGGGGCGCACCGATCTGCTCGAACAGGTGCGCTGGGAGGGCAATCTGGACCTTGCACCCGTGTTGGCCGCGGCCAAAATCGGCGACGACCTCGACGGCGCCATCCGCTGGCAGGGCGGACGCAACGATCGCCCCGAAGACCATCCCGCGCTCGACGATGCGTGGATCGAGCCGGCCTTCGCCGCCTACACATCGAACCAGGCGTTCTCGGTTTCAACGCGGATCACCAACGAAAACCGTACCGTCGGCGCGCGGCTGGCGGGCAAGATTGCCCAGTTCCGCACCAACAATCCCTCGGCTTCGGGCTCGGAGCTACTCTTCGATCTGAAGGGAGTCGCCGGGCAATCGTTCGGCGCGTTTGCCGTCGGCGGCATGACGCTCAAGCTCGAGGGTCTGGCCAACGACTTCGTCGGCAAGGGGCTATGCGGTGGCGAACTGATTCTGCGCGGGCAGGGCAGAGCGGCGCGCGAGAGCACCAAGCACGTCATCCTCGGCAATGTGGCGCTTTACGGCGCAACCTCCGGATCACTCTACGCGGCTGGCCGCGCGGGCGAACGGTTCGCTGTACGCAACTCCGGCGCGCTGGCCATCGTCGAAGGCGTGGGCGACCACGGCTGCGAATATATGACGGGCGGCCTGGTAGTCGTGCTCGGCGACACCGGCATCAATTTCGGCGCGGGCATGACGGGCGGCCTGGCGTGGGTCTACGATGACAAGGCCGCGTTCATCGAGCAGGGCAAGTTTCACGACGATTTCCTGATTCCCGAGCGCTACGCCGATTTGGATTGCACCGCGCAGAAGTCGATTCGGGAACTGGTCGAGCTGCATGTGGCCAAGACGGGTAGCTCCTGTGGGCAGCGATTGCTGGCGCGCTGGGACGATTGGGCGAGGAATCTGATCCGCCTGACGCCGAAGGCCTGACCGCTTTGCGTGGGACGTTTTGGGGGTGTTTTGGCGGTTCGGCCCAAATTGTTCCACGTAGAACAATTTGAAATTTCAAGAATCTTCGCGAAAAAGTCCAGCGGATTTGTGGCAAGCGCTCTCGGTTCAAGCACTTGCGTTTGCGTTGAATTTTGGGTGTTTGTGCCTCGTCGGTTTTGGCAAAATGGCTGACAGCCAAAAGGAGGTCAAGATCCGTTCCGATTTTGCCTCTGAATCCGGAGTTGCGATGCTCCAAGGAATGGGACGCTGGAGGCGGTTTTGGCTGAGAAATCCGGCCATGGCCTGGAGCCTATCGACCGGCACCGGATGCGGTGCCGGAACGCGCTCATAGACTTCCTGAAGCAGAACGATTCGGCAGAACTTGTCGCCGAAGATCGCCGGCGTTCAGCTGATTGTCGAGGAAGCTGTGCGCGACCCGGCTTCGGCATAGGCGCGAAGGTCGGCTATAATCAGGATCGTTTTCAGTTCCACGCGTTTTCCGACCGATTCCGAGTTCCAGGGCCGCATGGCGCACAATGGCGCAGCGCAAGGGAGCCAGTTCGTATTGAAGATAAACTCGAACTTTCCAAGCGGGAAATTGATCCCTATCCTATGTTCACTCCCGCCTGTGCTCTTGTTTTACGCCTTTCTCCTTCGTCAGGCGGTCGACATTCCCAATCTCGACGACTACGATACGATTCTGGCGTTCTTGAATAAGTTGGCGGCGGCTCCGAGCATCTCGGCGAAGCTATCTTGGTTTCTGGCCTCGCAAAACTCCGAGTTCAAGCTCTTGTTTCTGCATGGCGCCGCCTGGCTGCAGGCCGGCTTGCTCGGCCACATCGAGTTTGCGGTTCTCTCTGTCCTGGGCAACGGATTCGCCCTGGCCCTTGCCTATCTCGTCTGGAAGATGTTTCTGCCGGCAAGCAAGGGAGTTTCCGTGCGTCCGGCGCTCTTCATTCCAGTTCCTTGGTTGATCTTTCAGCTGGAATACTGGGACGACTTAGACTGGGCAACGAACGAATTTCAACATCTGGCGGGTTTGGTCTTCTCGCTCGCCGCTGTATTCTTTCTCACCCGAAGCGGTAAGTTGGCCTTCGGTTTGGCCGTGGCCGGGATGGTATTGGGAATCGCGTCGGATGGGGACGGACTCGCAATCATCCCGCTCGGACTGCTCATTCTTGCCGTTGGAAGGCGATGGAAAGGAATCTTGACCTGGTCCGGATTTTCGGCCGGCTGCATCGCGGTTTATGCCTACCATTACCGCGCAATCCCATCTCCAACGGGCGCTCACCGCACACTGGTTTCGATGGCGATGGGATTCAAACCTATCTATGTGCTTGCTTGCATGGGCGGCGCGATCGGTCTGTTTTCCCGCTCGGTTTGGGCCAGCGTACTGCTAGGAATTTTGCTCCTCTCTTTCTTTCTGTGGATGTTATCTCGGGGTTATGCCGGAAGAAATCCAGCTGTTTACTACAACGCGTTGTTCTTGACGATTACTATGGCCGGCGTGGCGGGACTGCGCGGGGATTTAGGCGTCGAGCAGAGCATGACTTCCCGGTATACGATTTACTCCGTCATGCTGCTGGTTTTTGCCTGGGTAGCGGCCGCTGAGGAATTCTTTCAAAGGCGCAAGAAGCCGTTTCTTCACGACGGTCTCTACTTACTCGCGGTATCGGCCGCGGTGCTGTTTTCCCTGGCGGCGGATTTGGCGGGCACCTACGCCATTGTCAAGCGGAATCGCATGCTCACTCAGGCCATGACCGTGTATGAGCATCCGACGCCAGACGCGCCAAATCCCTATCCTTCACCGATCTATGCGATTCCGGGGCAGGCTGGATCGGCGCCGATCGTCGAGCAGCGGGAGCGCTTCCGCGAGGAATTGGCCAAGTCTGTCTCCCTTGGAATCTACAAGCCTCCGAGGCTATAGGATGGCAAAAAGTCTTTGGCCGATTGCGGCTCCGGCGGTTTCGATGGCTATGCTTGGGGCGCTTGCCGATGTGTTTGCCGCATAGTCGCCGCATAATGCAGCCGATGCCCATGGGTATTGGGATTTACCAAAGACGATTGGTTGGGGATGCGAAGAGCCGATCCTTCGCTTTGCTCAGGATGACACGGCGGAGGTTGGAGTGGTTTTCGGCTCCATCCAGAGTTTGCCGGCCGCGGAGAGCAGCACGAGCATTGCGGCGCAGAGGGCAAAGACGCTTCGGATGCTGAGGAAGCGCGAGAGTTCTCCGGAGAGCAGCAGCCCGAGGATCTGGGCGGTGAAGACGGCGGACATAAACGTGCTTCCGACCCGGCCCATGAGCTCGGGCGGCGTTTCCTGCTGCATCAGGGTTTGAGCGGGGATGATGATGCCGGCGACGGCGATGCCGATGACCAGGTCGCCGAGGATGGTGCTCCAGACGAAGGTGAGCAGGCAAAGCAGCACGAGGCCGGCCGCGATGCCGAGCAGGCCGCAGTAGACCAGGGAGGTGTTTTTGATGCTTTTGCCCCAGGCGTTGAGGCCGTTGACGCCAATCATCATGCCGAGGCCGATCATGGCGCTGGCGGCGGCATACACGGTGTAGTTGCCGTGGACGCTATCGCGCACATAGATGGCGATGAGCGGGCCGAAGCACCCGAGGATGAACATGCCGGCGGACATGGCCAGGACCACGAAGAACAGGCCGGCATGATGGAAGATGAAGTTCATGCCCTGCTGCATGTCGTGGAGAATCTTTGAGATGGCGCCTTTGTCCTCGGCTACCGTGTGTTTGTGGACTTTGGGACTGCGGTTGATGACGGTTGTGAAGATGAAGGTGGCCGAGGCGAAGAAACTGACCGCGTCCAACCAGTAGCAGAGGTTGTATCCGAAGAGCTTGACCAGGACGCCGGCGATGCCGGGCCCGACGATTCTCATGCCGAACATGACCGTCTGCATGAGGGAATTCGAGGAGCGCAAGCCGTGGAGGGGCACAACTTCGCGGATGACGACGCCCTGAGCGGGTCCGAAGAAGCTGGAGACGACGCTGATCGCGGCCAGGATGGCGTAAAACTCCCAGATCTGGCTGGAAACGAGCAGCAAGAGGCAGAGGAATCCGCGAATCACGTCGCTCGCAACCAGAGTGGGCTTGAGCGGCCAGCGGTCGACGAAGACACCGGCGAGGATGCCGAGGATGGCGATCGGAACGAGGTAGGCGATCTGGACGCCGGTGACTTGCTGGGCGTTGGCGTGCAGTTTGAAGGTGAGAAAGCCGATGACGGCGAAGAGCGCGAGGAAGTCGCCGAGTGCGGAGACGATCTGGGCGTACCAGAGGCGGCGCATGGTGTCGATGCGCAGGACTTCGCGCAGGGTCATGGGGGGTGTTTGCGGGGCGACGGCCGCCGGGGCTGCGGGTTGTGCGGTTGAGGCGCTCATGCGAGTCTTTTCATTTTAGCCTGAGCTGTTTTTGGCGGCGCGGGGAGAGGCGCATTTTTCGAAGAATGGCGATGGGCAACGCCGCATCGGGCGAACAGTTCGTTTCACGGAAAAGATGCTGCGCGGCTTTCGGTTGCACGATGCGGCGGAGCCGGGCAACGACATTGCCGCCTGTCCGATCAGTCTGCCGCGAGGGGAACAAGCCGCGAGACCCGGTGCATGAGCGGGGTGAGCAGGAAGGTCATCAGCAGCAGCGCGGGACCGGCAGTGAGCAACCAGGCCAACAGCGCATGGCCGAACAGGCCGCTCATCTGAAGGGCAGCGCGCCAGGGAGCCGTGTGCATCTGACCGAGCAGTTGAGCGGGATTGAAGGCGGTCGCGCGACCGCGGAAGAGCCACTCACCCAGCCGCAAAAAGGGAATGAGAAGCACCACCTGGACCGGCATCGCGACCCAGTTGGCGGCCTGGATGACCGGCATATTGAGGCGCAGCAGCAGGGCGACGAGCGCACAGATGGCGGTAGTGACGCCGAGGAGCGGAATGCAGCCGATGGCGAATCCCAAGGCGAGGGTGAAGGCCAACTGGCGGGGGGCCATACCGGATCTGAGCCAGGCAATCAAGCGAGCGCGGGGCAGGCGAGGGAGGGGCAGGCTGGCCTGGGCCAACGGCAAGCGTTCGGATTGGAGCGGCCGCCTCATGTCTTCTTAGAGTATCGGCGGGTTAAATCAGTTTCGTTAGCGTGGCTGTCAATATCTCATGAATAGGACCAAATTGGTTAGAAAGCGCTGAGACTCCCAAATTGCGAGTGTGAGTGTGAAAGGCGGTTCTCGCAATGGAGGCATCACAGTCGCGATGGATTGAGCAGGCGGCGCTTGCGGAGCGCGTTCACGATTTGCTCCACCTTGAAGTCCAGCGAATCGGCTCCGTCGATCACGAGGTCGGCGAAGTCGATGAGGGGGCGGACGAAGGCCAATCCGCAGGGGCGGACGGTGGCGTCGTATTGTGCGCGGACTGAATCGGGGGAGCGTCCGCGCTCTTCGATGTCGCGCTTGAGGCGGCGGGCGAAGCAGATATCGTCAGCCGTATCGATGTAGATGCTGAGCTGGTAGAGGGGGCGCAATTGAGGGAAATAGAGGGTGAAGAGGCCTTCGACGACGACTGGGCCTTCGGGGCGGACGGTTTCGGTCAGGCCGGGGATGCGGATGTATTCGGCGAAGCTGTAGACGGGGCGCTCGATGGCTTCTCCGCGGGAGAGCGCCTCAAGATGCGCGGCTAGCAGCGGCAGCTCGATCATGGCTGGGTCGTCGAAGTTTTGCAGGGGACGGTCCGCCGCGGGCAGATGGCTCAGGTCGCGGTAGTAGGTGTCGAGCGAGAAGTGCAGGCCGCCGAGAGTGCGGGCGAGTTCGGCGGCGAGGGTGGTTTTGCCGGAGCCGGACGCGCCGGCGACGGCCAGCATGAGCGGGGGGAAGGGAAGGCGGCGGGTTGTCGGGTCGGGTGGCACGGGCTAGTCTCCCGCGCCCGCGGATAGCCGGGGGAGCAGTCGCGCGAAGAGGCCGGCGAGTCGGTGCTGGACGCGGCTGCCGGCTTCGAAGACTTCCTGGTGGCTGAGATGCGTGGCGCTGATGCCGGCGGCGAGGTTGGTGACGCATGAGATGCCGAGCACCTGAATGCCCATGTGACGGGCGACGATCGTTTCGGGGACGGTGGACATGCCGACGAGGTCGGCGCCGAGGGTGCGGAAGGCTTTGATCTCGGCGGGGGTCTCGAAGCTGGGGCCGGAGGTGGCGAGGTAGACGCCTTCGTGCATCACGAAGCCCTCGGCGCGGGCGGCGGATTGGGCTTTGGCGCGGAGATCGACGGAATAGGCCTGGGTCATGTCGAAGAAGCGCAGTCCGGTCGTTTTGCCGTCGCCGAAGCGGGGTTCGTTGGGGCCGATGAGCGGGTTGAAGCCGAGCATGTTGATGTGGTCGGCGAGCAGGACGAGGTCGCCGATCTGGTAGTTGGGGTTGATGCCTCCGGCGGCGTTGGTGAGGATGACGGTTTCGATGCCCAGTTGCCCGAGGACGCGCATGGGGAAGGTGACCTGCGCGGGCGAGTAGCCCTCGTAAGAATGGACGCGGCCCTGCATGACGACGACCGGGACGCCGTTGAGAAGGCCCGAGACGATGCGGCCGGAGTGGCCCTCGACGGTGGATTGGGGGAAGTGGGGGATTTGGGCGTAGCGGATGAAGGTGGGGGATTGGATGGCCTCGGCGACTGCGCCGAGGCCGGAGCCGAGGACGATGGCGATTTTGGGGGCTGGCTCGCTCAGTGTCTCGCGGAGAAATTCCGCTGCCTCGGTGGCTTGATCGAAGTAGCTCATTGGATACGACTATAGGACACTGACCGGAGTTCTTCCCAGCGGGGGCGCTAGAGCAGCGGCTTGCCGAGGAGATTGGCCTTCATGCTTTGGTTTGTGGGGTGAATGCGGAAGTTGCCGTAGAGCAGTTCGCGGAGGATCGGGGTAGGGCGGTTGTACCAGCTTGCCCAGGAGAGCGGGGTGTCGCCGTGGGCGTCCTCTGTGTCGAGCTTTGCGCCAGCTTGCTTGAGGATCTGGATGGTTTCGACTTCTCCGAAGGCGGCGGCTCGATGGAGCGGGGTTTCGCCTTTGGTGCGGCAGTCGCGCATGAAGGCGCCGGTCTCTGCGCCGGGGATGGTCTTGGCGTTGGGGTCCGCTCCGTGGGCGAGCAGGACCTGGACGACGCGGTCGTAGACGAGGCGATCGGTGTGGCTCACGGCGTTGTGGAGCGGGGTTTCGCCGGTTTCTGGGTCGGCAAGTTTCGCGTCCGCGCCGCGATCGAGGAGGAAGAGGCAGAGGCGCCAGTGGCCGTGAAAGGCCGCGGTGCCGAGGTCCAGATTGGGTCCGAGCGATTCGAGGCGCTCCCCGTTTGCGAGGAGAAAGCGAATGGCGCTGACGTCGCCGTAATACGCGCAGTGACGGATGAGGGCGACGCCGTGCGCATCGCGGAAGTCGGCGGGGATGCCGGATTGGAGCAGGTCGAAGACGAGGTCGGTGCGGCCTTCGGTCAATTGTTGAAGAAGGTTCTCGTGGGATGGATCGCTCATTGTTCTACTCTAGTCGTTATGTTGGCGCATGGGGAATTGGCGAGGAGAGGGCTTCCTTGAACTTTCAACTGACGCTGTTGACGATGCGGCCATTCCGAGATACGGTGAGGGTATGAACCTGACGATGGAAATTCCGGAGGAACTTGCGCGAAGCTTGAATTCGGCTGGCGGCGACGTTTCCCGTCACGTTCTGGAGACGCTGGCTCTTGAGGAATTCAAGCAGGGCAGGCTGTCGAAGGCGGAGATCCGCCGCGCCCTGGGATTCAGGGACAGCTACGAACTCGACGGATTCCTGAAACTGCATCGAGTTTGGATCGAGTACGGCGAGGAAGATCTCGCGCGGGAGCGCGCCAGTCTGGACCGGCTTGGCTTCTGAATCTGCTCAGACCCAGCGCCGGATCGTTGTTGCGGACACCGGTCCTATCCGCTATCTCTATCTGATTGGGCATATTGGCCTGCTTCCCAAGCTCTTTCAACAGATTCATGTTCCCGAAGTCGTCTATGGCGAAATTACCCATAGCGGGTCTCCCTCGAGTCTGCGGAATTGGGCGATCGGGCGTCCGGGGTGGCTGCGTGTCGAGCGTGGAGCCGAGTCGCCGGGTCCCGAAAGTGCATTTCTGGATGATGGCGAACGGGCAGCAATCGCGCTTGCAGGACGCATTTCCGCCGATCTCGTCTTGATGGATGACCGGCGGGGCGTTCGCTTTGCCGAGGGCCTGGGGTTTGAGGTGATCGGAACGTTGGGCGTACTGGACCTTGCAGCGCGCCGAGGTCATGTCGATCTAGCGCTGGCTTTCGATGCCCTTAAATCGACGAATTTTCGCTATCGGCCCCAGATGCTTGCTGGGATGCTGGAAGAAGACCGGCTGCGGCGCTAAGCAGGCAAAGAAAACTGCCGGTGAAACGTGGAATCGCTTGCTCAGCAGTTCGATGTGCGAGGCATTCAGCTTCCGTTTCCCGGAAAGCACTTCGGAGACTACGCTTTGCCCTCCCAGGTCCGATGCAAGGTCGCGTTTTTTGGGGCCATGTTGATCGAGGAGGAAACGGAGCACGTCTACAGGTGACGCCTGAGGGATTGAGAAGTGCTGTTGCTCGTACCGTTCCATCAAAACGGTGAGCAGGTCGATGGCTTCGACTTGTGAGGGTTTTGGATTTGACAGCTTTGTCGGGCGAAAGAGGGCTTTCGTGTAGGACTCCAACTGCTCTTCATTGCGAATCAGGTGGGGATCGCCTTGTTCAATCCTCTCGGCGGGGTTTGCTAGAACCGTAACCATTCGGATTTCCCCTTTCTGGGAGCTTCCCTCAGGGGCTAAAGCCCAGGTGATTTGACTGGCTTTATCGGCACGGCTGAAGCCATGCCCTTGTTACAAAGCCTTGCCAAGAAGAGTTCTTCCGCAGCCCGTGAATCCGTGCTGTTTCTGAGGCCCCATCATCATTGACCTTTCGGTCATTTAGCCAAGAAAGATACCCGCGATGGAAGCCGAAATCAGATTCGCCATTGTCCCGGCGAGCATGGCGCGGACGCCTAGTTTGGCGAGGTCGTTGCGGCGCTCGGGGACCAGCGCGCCGATGCCGCCGATCTGCATGCCGATCGAGCCCAGGTTGGCGAAGCCGCAGAGGGCGAACGTGGCGATGGTGAAGGAGCGAGGCAGAAGCACAGCCTTCTGGATTCCGAGCTGCTGGAAGGCGATGAATTCGTTGAGCACCATGCGGGTGCCGAGGAGGTTGCCGATGGCTGGGGCATCTTTCCAGGGGACGCCGATGATCCACGCAATGGGGCTGAAGAAAAAGCCGAGGACCTGATTCACGCTGACCGGGAACCAGCTCAGGCCGCTGTGAATCCAGAGCATGAGGCCGTTGACCAGCGAAACCAGGGCGAGAAAGCTGATGAGCATGATGCCGACGTTGAAGGCGAGTTTGCCGCCGTCGATGGTGCCGCGCGCGACTGCGCCGATCAGGTTCTCTTCCTTGTGCTGCTCCTCTTTGGGGATGACGACCTGGCCGGCGGTGGCGGGTTTGCCGGTTTCGGGGACGAGCATTTTGGCCATGACGATGGTGCCGGGCGAGGTCATGATGACGGCGGCGAGCAGGTGTTTGGCTTCGATGCCCTGGGCGATATAGGCGGCCATGATGCCGCCGGAGACGTGGGCCATGCCGCTGGTCATGATGGTCATCAGCTCGGAGCGGGTGGCCCCCGCGAGGAAGGGGCGGATGGTCAGGGGGGCTTCGGTCTGGCCCATGAAGATGGAGGCGGCGACGTTGAGGCTTTCGGCGCCGGAGATTTTCATGGTCTTCTGCATGAGCCAGGCGAAGCCGCGGATGACGATCTGCATGATGCCGAGGTGGTAAAGCATCGCGAAAAAGGCGGAGATGAAGATGATCGTCGGCAGCACCTGAAAGGCGAAGATCGAGCCCATATTCGGCGGCAGCAGCTTGCCAAACGCGCCGGAGTTGGGCAGGCCGAGTTGGCCAAAGAGGGTCAAGGTGCCGGCGTAGGTGTTGGCCAGCATGGCATTGATGGCGTCGCCGGCTTTTTCGAGCACCAGTTGGCCGAAGCTGAAGCGGAGAACGAGGAAGGCGAAGATCAACTGCAATCCCAGCCCCCAGGCGACGGTGCGCCAGCGGATGGCTTTGCGGTCGGTGGAACCCAGATAGGCCGCCGATAGGACGGCCAAAACGCCTAAAATGCCTATGAATCTGTCCAAAAGACTTGCTCCCGATGTGGGTTTGCGCTGCAATTTCGTCACGGATTGCCTATTACGTTACAGCATGTCTCAGGGGCTGAAGCCCAATTCTTCGGAAATGCTTCATCGGCACGGCTGAAGCCGTGCCCTGCTACAAGGCGCTGCCGGGTGAGAGATAGGCGTTCGCTTTTTCGAGCGTGAAGATGCGACTGACAAGCGGGACTGGCTCTGGAGGCGCTTCCGCGAAGGCAATCGCGCTGCGGAGGAGCGCGATTGGCTCGGCAAGCAGGGTGGAGTTGGTCGCGAAGAGCGTGGCCAGCGGCTGGCCCTTTTCGATGTAGGCGCCGCGGCGGGCGTGGAAGTGGATTCCTGCGTGGGGGTCTACGGGTTCGCCGGCTTTTTCGCGGCCAGCGCCGAGGCGTTGGACCGCCCAGCCGAGCATGGTGGTGTCCATTTCGGAGATGTAGCCGGTTTGCGAGGATTCGAGTGTCTGGGTTGCGCCGGGTTTGTGGAATTTTGGATTGTCGAAGGCGGAAATGTCGCCGCCCTGGGCTGCAATCATGCTTAAGAAGCGGTCGAGCGCGCTGCCGTCTTTGAGCGTGGCTTCGGCCAGCGCGCAGCCGTCTTCGGCGGATTTGGCTTTTCCGCCGAGATGGACCATCCAGCCGGCGAGGATGAGCGAGAGCTCGCGGAGGTCTTCGCTTTCGGCTGGGCGATTGCCGCGTAGCAAGTCTGCGGACTCGGCCAGCTCGAGCCAGTTGCCGGCGGTTGCGCCGAGGGGCTGGCCCATGTCGGTCATCAGGGCTACGGTGCGGGTTCCGGCGGCTTCGGCGGTGGCGACCATGAGGGCGGCGAGGTATTCGGCGTCCTCGCGCTTGCGAAGGAACGCGCCGGAGCCGGTTTTTACGTCGAGCACGAGCGCATCAAGGCCGGCGGCGAGTTTCTTGCTGAGGATGGAGGCGCAGATGAGGCCGGGGCTTTCGACTGTGCCGGTGCGGTCGCGCAGGGCGTAGAGGACGCGGTCGGCGGGAACCAGCGCCGGGGTCTGGCTGACGATGGAGCAGCCGCAGTCGCGGACGACGGCTTCAAATTCTTCGAGCGAGAGCGCAGTCCGGTAGCCGGGGATGGCTTCGAGCTTGTCGAGTGTTCCGCCGGTGTGGCCGAGGGCGCGGCCGGAGATCATGGGCACGGCGACGCCGCAGGCTGCGGCGATGGGCGCGACGAGGAAGCTGGTTTTGTCGCCGACGCCGCCGGTCGAGTGCTTGTCTACCGTCGTCTTGCCCAGGCGCGATGGATCGAATTTTGCGCCGGAGTCGCGCATGGCGACGGTGAGGGCGCGGATTTCGTCGAGGGCGAGGCCGTTGAGCCAGGCGGCCATGAGCCAGGCGGAGAGCTGTTCGAGCGGGATGCTGTCGCTGGCCGCGCCGTGGACCAGGAAGCGAAGTTCGTCTTCGGAAAGTGTGTCGCGGTCGCGCTTCTTGCGGATGAGGTCGATGGTGTGGATTGGCATGGGAGTGGATGCGGACATGGAGTACTTGGCCTCAACTCTAGACTTTGAGACTATCGCAAAGGCTCCCGCGACGCGCAACCCGACAGGGAAGCGAGAGCCAGAACCAGGGCCGGGTGCGTCTGAGCGGGGGGAAAAGTCAGGAGAGGAGCAGCTCAATGTCTTCGGCGCGGAGGTTGCGGATGAGGCTGTTGTCGGCGGAGAGGATGGCGTCGGCCAGGTCGCGTTTGGTGGCCTGGAGTTCGAGGACTTTTTCTTCTACCGTGTCTTTGGCGATGAGGCGGTAGCTGAAGACCTGGCGGGTTTGGCCGATGCGGTGGGCGCGGTCTACGGCCTGGGCTTCAACGGCTGGGTTCCACCAGGGGTCGAGGATGAAGACGTAGTCGGCTGCGGTAAGGTTGAGGCCGACGCCGCCGGCTTTGAGGCTGATGAGGAAGAGCTGGCAGTCGGGGTCGGATTGGAAGCGTTCGACGCGGGCCTGGCGGTCGGCGGTTGAGCCGTCGAGGTATTCGTAGACGGTGGCGGATTTGTCGAGGTGACTGGTGAGGATGGCGAGCAGGCTGGTGAACTGCGAAAAGACCAGGGCTTTGTGGCCCTCCGAGAGGACTTCGCGGAGGCGGTCGAGGAGGACGTCGAGCTTGGCGCTGGGGCGGCCGATGTGTTTCTTGTCGATGAGGCCGGGATGGCAGGCGGCCTGGCGGAGGCGCAGGAGGGCTTCAAGGACCATGATCTTGGACTTGGCGATGCCGTCTTTGCCGATCTTGTTGAGCAGGGCATCGCGGTAGTGCTGGCGGAGGTCGTTGTAGAGGGCGCGCTGTTGGGAATCGAGTTCGCAGTAGAGGGTTTGCTCGATCTTTGCGGGGAGTTCGGTGGCGACTTGCTCCTTGGTGCGGCGGAGGAGGAAAGGGCGCAGGGCGTGTGCGAGGAGTTTTCTGGCGTCTTCGCCCGTAGTACTGCCGGAGGTGCCGGTGGTGAGTTGGAAGGTGCTGGAGGCGCCGAGTAGGCCGGGGTTAAGAAATTCAAAGAGGGACCAGAGTTCGCCAAGGTGGTTTTCGATGGGCGTGCCGCTGAGGGCGAGGCGGTGGTTGCCGCGCAGCAGGCGGACGGCTTTGGCGGACTCGGTGTTGGCGTTCTTGATGGCCTGGGCTTCGTCGAGGACGATGTAGTCGAAGACGGTGTCTTTGAAGCGGAGGGCATCGCGGCGCAGTGTGCCGTAGGTGGTGAGGATGAGGTCGTAACCCGAGAATTCGCTGCCGTGCCGATCGAGTCCGGTAAAGTCGAGGACGCGGAGCTGCGGGGCGAAGCGCTCGACCTCTTGCTTCCAGTTGAAGATGAGGGATTTGGGGACGACGGCGAGGGATGGCGCGTCGAGCTGGCCCTGCGAGCGGAGTTCGCGGCGGGTCTCAAGCAGGGCGAGGACCTGGGCGGTCTTGCCGACGCCCATGTCGTCGGCGAGGCAGCCGCCGAAGGAGAACTGGCGGAGGAAGTGCATCCATCCGAGGCCCTCCAACTGGTAGTGGCGGAGCTGTCCGCGGAAGCCGGCGGGCTGCTCGGCCGGGAGAACTTGCTGAAAACGCTCTAGTTGCCGGCGGACGTTTTGGAAGATGGGGTCGCAGTCGACGGCCGGCTGGGCGGCGAGGAGGGCATCGAGCAGGCCGGCCTGGCTGCGGGAGAAGCGGATGCGTTCCCCGGCGGCTTCGCCCATGCCGGCGACCAGGCCAAATTGGCGAAGCCATTCTTCCGGGAGCAGGCCGTAGGAGCCGTCGTCGAGCTGGACCATGGTTTCGCCGCGCTTGAGGGCCTGGAGAAGCTGGGGCAGTTGGGCGGTGGTGCCGCCGTAGTCGACTTCTCCCTCGAGTTCGAACCAGTCGAGGCCGCTGGAGACGGCGGCGCGGGTGGCGCCTGGGGCGTGAAAGGCTTTGCCCTCGGCGACGATCTGCCAGCCGGCCTGGACCAGGGTGTGGACGATGTGCGGGAGCTTCTTGGGCGGCAGGTTCCAGACGATTTCCGGCTGCCAGACGAGAGAGACGACGCGCAGGCCCAGTTCGTAGAGGAGGGTGGAGGCGGCTTTTTCCTGGGCGAGGTCGCGGCGGAGATAGCGGCGCGTGGCGGGTTCAAAGATACCTTGCGGGGCGAATGTTTCCGGAATGGCGTGGCCCCCATAGTCGAAGGTCAGCTCGGCATGCATGCGTTCGGGGCCGTATTGCTGTTTGGGTTTGAAGATTTTAAGACAAGGGCGCGGGTTCAGGGCGACTTCCTCGAATTGCAACTCCTCGGGAAGGTCGAGGGCGGGCAGGAAGGGCGAGCTGAGGAGTTGGGCGAGGAATTCGTTGGCGTCTTCGGAGGGGACGGCGATGCTTTTGTGCTTGCGGAGGTTGGAAATCCAGGGGAAATCGGCGTCGGCGTCGAGCGGCGCTATCGTTTCCGGACCGAAGAGGAAGCCGCCTTGCGAGGCGAGAAAGGGAGTGGACAGCTCCATGCGCTGCTGGCTTCCGCCTTCGGTTTCGCGGCGGAATTCTCCGCTAAGTCTGAGTCCGTCTTTGGGTCGTTTTTCCACACGAAGGGCGAATTTCCAGGGTTGGCCTTCGTCCCAGCTAAGGCTCTTGAATTCGATTTGATCGCGTTCGTGAGGCAGGATGCAACGGCCGGTGCGTGCGAGCCTGGGGATGAGGATGTTGGCGAGCGTGGGCTGGACCTGGTAGGCGGAGGATAGCTGGTCGTAGGCGTCGAGGTAGCTGTAGCCCTGGTCGCGGGCGCCGCCGGCGAGCAGGGAGATGAGTTCGCGGTCCTCGGCGAGGGGCAAAGAGTGAATTTGGGAGCGCTGGAGGGCCAGGGATTTGGCACTTTTCCAGTCGCCATTCTTTTTGGGTTGGCGGTATTCGAGGGCGATGGTGGGGATGCCGGAGGCGAGGCTTCGGGAGATGTCGAGGATGTAGAGGATCTCGGCGTCGGCGGGGAACGAGGATTGCGTGGCGGCATACCGGGCGGGAGTAGCGAAGATTCCGGTGAGTTGGGTCTTCCAGGCCGGCGGTGCGGCTGGCTTGGGCGGTGGGGGAAGACGGGGAGTTTGCCGGGAGGATTGCGGTTGGAGGAGGCGGGCGGGCTGGATTTCGGGAAGGTCGAGATCCAAGGCGATGGCTTCCGCCACATCCTTGAGTTGGGAGTCGACGTCCAGTTCGATGCTTTTGGAGGCGGCAGTTTCGGCGAGATAGCCTTTTTCGTCGGCAGCGAGGATGGTCCCCCAGAGGTGCTTGCAGAGGCGATCTTCGCCTGTGAAATAGGGACAATCGCAGAGAATGGCGAGCTTGCCGTTGGTCCAGTGGATCAGGACGAGGTAGTTGCCCTCAGTACCGCGCACAGTGGCATCGATGTGGGATGGGGACCCACTGGAGATGAGAACCCGGCGCTGGCGATAATAGTTGTAGCCGCGCTGGCGGGTGTTGTCGCTGAAGCGATGGGAGAGGATGTACGCGAGCTGCATGGGGATCGGAGGGCCGCTTTCGAGGACTCTCCCCCGATTTTACGGGATGGCGAGTCCGTATGAAATCGCGGCGAAGGGAAGGCGTCAGGAGGCGCGGGCGGGTTCTGCGCTGGGTTTGGCAGGGGCTGGGGAGTTTAGGTTGGCGTGCCAGTGCATGAGGGAGAAGGCGCTCTTGCAGATGGCGTAGGCAGCGAGCACACCGAGAAGCATCGAGGCGATGGAGGCCAAGACCAGTAGGACGAGATTGAAAAAATCCTGCATACGACTCCTGAAGCGTATTCTTGCCCGCCAGATGCTCCCACTTGCCGGAAAGTTCGTGGAGTACCGAGCCCAGCAGCCGTCTCGCGAGCGGTTTGCTGCTCTGAATAAGGATTCTCTCAGAGAATGGCGTTGCGTTGACCCTGTTGTTGTTGACCACTAGAATACCCCTAGAGGGCGCCGCCGATTGTGACTGCTGGATAAACTGGGTGGCGGCCTGCCGCATTGCCTTCCATCCCGCCGTAGTTTTTGCGCCTGCCTCTGGTAACTCTCTCAAACTATGACAATTACGCACATTTCGGTCCGTGGGGCGCGGCAGCACAATCTGCGCGACATCAACGTTCGGATTCCGCGCAACACGCTGACGGTGGTGACCGGGCTTTCCGGTTCTGGGAAAAGTTCGCTGGCTTTCGACACGATTTATGCCGAGGGGCAGCGGCGGTATGTGGAGACGCTGTCGGCGTATGCGCGGCAGTTTCTGGACCAGATCGAGCGGCCGGATGTGGATTCGATCGAGGGACTTAGCCCGGCGATTTCAATCGAGCAGAAGACGACGAGCCGGTCGCCGCGGTCTACGGTGGGGACGATTACCGAGATTTACGACTACCTGCGGCTACTGTATGCGTCGGTGGGGACGCCGCATTGCCCGAACTGCGGCAAGCCGATTGCGCGGCAGACTGCGGAGCAGATTGTGCAGCGGATTCTGGCGCTTGGAGATGGCCAGCGGGTGGTGATTATGGCGCCCGTGGTGCGGGGGCGCAAGGGCGAGTTCCGCGAGCTGCTCGATCAGTTGGAGCAGCAGGGCTTTCGGGCGCGGATCGATGGCGAGTTGCGCGATCTGGCGGAGACGGTGGTGCTGGATCGGCGGAAGAATCACACGATCGAGGCGGTGATCGACCGGATTGTGCTGAAACCCGGTGCCGATGGCAACCCCGATGAGAAGACGGCCAAGCGGCTTGAGGCTTCGGTGGGGAAGGCCTTGCAGATGGCCAACGGGCTGGTGCTGATTGCGGCCTCGACCTCGGCGAGCGCGGAGAAGGAAGAGCAGCTTTTTTCCTCGTCGATGGCCTGCCCGGATTGCGGATTGGATGTGCCGAAGCTGGAGCCGAGGAGCTTCAGCTTCAACTCGGCGTTTGGGGCTTGCCCGGAGTGCCATGGGCTGGGGTCGCTCTACGATTTCGATCCGGCGAAGGTGATTCAGGATTGGTCGAAGCCGCTTCTGGATGGAGGGTTGGGGCCCGGGTCGGCATCGCAGTATCTGTTGAAGTCGATTCATACTGCTGCGGCGCGGTACGGCATCGACTTGAAGACGCCGTTTGAGGATTTGCCCAACAAGCAGCAGCACTTGCTGGTGTATGGGCCGCCCCGGACGGAGGTTGCGAAGACGGGGTTCCATGGGATTTTGCAGTTTTTGCGGGATGGTTTAGAGGATGCGAAGTCGGAGGGCTACCGCGAGTACATGATGAATTTCATGTCGGCGTCGCAGTGCCCGGCTTGCCGTGGAAAGCGGTTGCGGCCGGAGTCGCTGGCGGTGAAGGTGGGTGGGCTTTCGATCAGCGATTTTACGGGCTTGTCGCTCTTGAAGGCGCTGGGCGTGGCGCGGCAACTGGAGTTTACGGCGCGCGAGGCGTTGATTGCGGAGCGGATCCGGAAAGAAGTGGTGGAGCGGCTGGAGTTTCTGGCCGGCGTGGGATTGAGTTATCTTTCGCTGGACCGGAATGCGGCGACGCTGTCTGGCGGCGAGGGGCAGCGGATACGCCTCGCGACGCAAATCGGCTCGCGGCTGCGCGGCGTGCTGTATGTGCTGGACGAGCCGTCGATCGGGCTGCATCAGCGGGATAACATGCGGCTGATCGATGCGTTGACGCGGCTGCGCGACCTGGGTAACACAGTGTTAGTCGTCGAGCACGATGAAGATACGATTCGCGCGGCGGATTACGTGCTCGATTTAGGGCCGGGCGCGGGGCGGCTGGGCGGGTTTGTGGTGGCTGAGGGAACGCCGGCGCAGATCATGGCGGAGCCACAGTCTTTGACTGGGCGCTACTTGTCCGGCGAGACCAGCATCATGCACCGGGAGCGGCCGCGGCCGCTTACGGGCAAGTGGATTGAGATACGCGGCGCGCGCGAGCACAATCTGCGGGATGTTACAGCGAAGTTTCCGCTGGGCGTGATGACGGTGATTACCGGAGTTAGCGGTAGCGGCAAGAGCACACTGGTCAACGATATTCTGTATCGCTCGCTGGCTAAGATCGTGTATGGGTCGCGCGAGGAGCCGGGGAATCACGATACGCTGACGGGCGCGGAGCAAATTGATAAGGTAATCCGCATCGACCAGTCTCCAATTGGAAGGACGCCGAGATCCAATCCGGCGACTTATACGCAGTTGTTCTCGCCTTTGCGGGACTTATTCGCCATGCTACCGGAGTCGCGAGAGCGGGGTTACAAGCCGGGACGGTTCAGCTTCAATGTGGCGGGCGGCCGGTGCGAGGCTTGCGAGGGCGATGGGCAGCGGCGCATCGAGATGAACTTTCTGCCGGATGTGTACGTCCAGTGCGAGGTATGCAACGGCAAGCGGTACAACCAGGAGACGCTGGCGGTCAAGTTCAAGGGCTACTCGGTTGCGGGGATTCTGGGGCTGACGATCGAGGATGCGCTGGAAGTGTTGAAGGACGTGCCGCTGCTCAGGAACAAGCTGCAGACACTGGTCGATGTGGGGCTGGGGTACATTCATCTGGGGCAGTCTGCGACGACGCTATCTGGCGGCGAGGCGCAGCGCATGAAGCTGGCGCGGGAGCTGTCGAAGCGTCAGACTGGGCGGACGCTGTATCTGCTGGATGAGCCGACGACCGGACTTCACTTCGACGATGTGCGGAAACTGCTGGAAGTGCTGCACCGGCTGGCGGATTTGGGGAATTCGGTGGTGATTATCGAGCATAACCTGGATGTAATCCGGAATGCGGACTGGATTTTGGACATGGGTCCGGAGGGCGGCGAGGATGGCGGCCGGGTGATTGCCGAGGGTCGGCCTGCGCAGGTGGCGGCGGTTGCGGGTTCGTTTACGGGCGAGTTCTTGGCGAAATACTACGCGGAGCATGGGATGCCGTCGGAGGCTCCGGCGGAGTTGGCCGCGCCGATCGAGGAGAAGGACCCGGCGGTGTTGGCCAGGGCGGCGAAGAAGGCCGCGGCGAAAAAGAGTGTCAAGGTTCCGGCGAAGGGGCCACGCGTAAAGAAGACGGGGATGGCATGATGGACGACGCGGCCGCGGATCGGTTGGAAGAGGTGGCAGAACCGCGAAACGATGCGGAAGAGGTCGCGGCTTCGGAGGTCGCGGACTTACCGGAGCAACCGCCTCTCCCGATGACGGGCGAGCCCCCGGCACTTTGGATGGAGTCGCCGGAGGCTGTTTTTTTTGCCGACGCGGCATTGGCGCCGATCCACAAGTTTGATCCAGAATCCATTCCGGAGCCGCCGGTGGTTCGGCATCCTAACTTTGCCGATGCCATGCTGTTCACGCTGATGTTATTGGTTGGGGCGCTGGTAGCGACGGGTGGCCTGGGCATCGCTCTCTATTTTCACTGGTTTGGATTGCGGAATCTGGATGCGGCGATGAAGAGCACTCCGGTGGCGCTTGGGTCGCAGTTGGCGATCTACGTGCTAGGGCTGGCGGTCGCGGTTCCGTTCTTTCGGATGGTTTGGGGAATGCGGTATTTTGCGGGTTTGCATTGGCACGCGGCTACGGCGTACCGGTTGCGGTATTGGCTGGTGGGGATCGCGTTCTTGCTCAATCTGCTGGCGCTTGCGGTGGGGCTGGTGGTGAAGTTTCCGGAACATGCGCCGATCGACAAGATGTTTGGGACGCCTTCCGATGCTTGGCTGCTGGCCGGTTTCGGGGTGTTGGTTGCGCCGTTTTTCGAGGAGATGCTGTTTCGCGGCTTTCTTTTGCCGGCCGTGGCTACGGCGTGGGACTGGTGCGGCGAGCGGATGAGCGGAGCGCGGCCGCAGGCGCTCGATGCCGCCGGGAATCCGGTGTGGAGTTGGGGAGCGAGGGTCTTTGCCGCGCTGGCGGTGAGCGCGCCGTTTGCCTGGATGCATTCGGCGCAGGTGGCCGATTCCTGGGGGCCGCTGATGCTGCTCTACTGTGTGAGCCTGGCGTTGTGCGCGGTGCGGCTTGCCGCGCGGTCGCTGGCGGCGAGTACGCTGGTGCATTCGGCGTACAACTTCATGCTGTTTGCGCTGATGTTTGCGCAGACGGATGGGTTCCAGCACCTGGATAAGATGTAGGGCGGGCGTTCGATTGAGGGCCGGGCGGTTTCCGTGCTTCAGCTAATGCCCAAGACCTGGGCATGGTCGAGCCTGGGGAGGCGCTGATCTCCTTTCCGGATTTCCGCTGGGCGAGGCGGAGGTCGGATGAGGCGGGCTTTCAGCCCTTAGTTACGCATGCCGTATCCGCAACCCAGGGCGATCGCCCTGGGCTGGGATAACTCCGCGCTTTCAGCGCTTTTGGCGGCGCTGTTCGCGAAAAAAGTCCGGCTATTCTGCGCCTTCCAGGGTTTGGGCGGCTTGGGTTAGGGATTTGGTTAAGATGGTGAGTTGTTCGGCGGCTACTGTTGGTTTCTTGGCGTCGATGGCTTCGTTGACGCCGGGGATGACTACCGCGGCGTAGCCGGTGTATTCGCCGGGGGCGTAGATGGTGTGCTTATACCAGGCGCGGTTGGGCAGGCCGGCGGGGTTGATGAAGTCGGCTTCGGTGGCGCGCAGGGTGGTATTGAGCGCCGCCCAATTCGAATTCAGGTTTGCGCCGGGATTGGATTGCTTGGCTTTGACGGCTTCGGCGGCTTTGGTGAAGCGCGCGGCGGCGGATTCGGCTGGGGCGAAATCCAGGCCGGTGGCGGATTTCTTTTTCTTGGCGGTTTCCAGGTAAGCTTCGATTTCTTTGCCGTAGGTGACGTAGTCGTAGGGGAGGACATCGGTGTCTGCCATGTGCAGGGCTTCGAGGCCGAGGACGCGGGCCATCTCCTGCAGGTAGACGAAGTGCGGGTCTGCGTTCTGGGTGAACCAGGCGTAGTTGTCGAAAACGGAGTGGTAGACGCCGTAGGGGCCGTGGGAGCCCATGTCGGTGGAGGGTACGCCGACGTGCTGGAGGAATGGGGTGAAGTCGGAGCCGGAGCCAAGGTCACCGACGGCTACGTCTTCGCTGGGGGCGTTGATGCGGTCGGCGTGGCCGGTGTTGCCGGGATCGGAGCGGCCGATGCCTTCGAGCTTCCACTGCGAGTAGACGCTGCCGCCTTTGGGGCTGGGGACTTCGGTGGTGACTTCGCGCATGAACTGCTTGAGGGAGGGGACGGCTTCTGCGCCGAAGACGGTGCCGGCTACGGCG
>Ga0209208_10000554_pt1 | contig 49030 bp, 37 predicted proteins | sample S1TSphfallax_3_FD_187694 | JGI IMG/M metagenome (GOLD analysis project Ga0209208, IMG submission 187694) | Host-associated microbial communities from peat moss isolated from Minnesota, USA - S1T2_Fd - Sphagnum fallax MG (SPAdes) (version 2) | ecosystem: Host-associated > Plants > Peat moss >... | reverse complement strand
GTCGGAGACGTCCATGGCGAAGCGGCCGCGATAGATGGGGTGGAACTTGGCGTAGGCGTACCAGGCCTCGTCGAAGTGGATGCGCGGCACGGACTGGGCCAGCTCGGTGACGACGCGGTTCACGTCATAGCAGAGGCCGTCGTAAGTGGAGTTGGTGACGACGGCGTGGACCGGCTCCTGCGAGGCGGCTCCGGCGGCGAAGGGGCTCTTGGCGATGAGGTCTTTGATGGCCTCCGCCGTGAAGCGCTTGAGCGGAACGAGGCCGATCATGCCGTAGCCGTTGCGCGTCGGGGTGAGGTAAACCGGGCGCGCGCCGGTGACGGTGAGCGAGTGGCAGATGGATTTATGGCAGTTGGCGTCGACGATGACGATGTCGTCCTGGCCGATCACGCCATGGCCGACGATTTGGTTGGAGGTCGAAGACCCGCCGAGGACGTAAAAGGTCCAGTCGGCGCCAAAGATGCGCGCCGCATTGCGCTCGCTCTCGCCCGGCGGCCCGATGTGGTCCAGCCACGAGCCGAGCGGCGAGGTCGAAATGCCAAGGTCGGAGCGCATGATGTTCTCGCCAAAGAACTTATGGAACTCCATGCCGACCGGATGCTTCAAGAAAGCGACGCCGCCCATGTGGCCGGGCGCGTCCCAGCTATAGGCTCCCTGGTCGTTGTACTGCTTGAGCGCCTTGAAGTAGGGCGGCAGGAGCTGCGCCTCGTAGCGCTCGACGGCAAAATCGACGCGGCTGGCGATGAACTCCGGCGTATCTCCGAAGAGATGGATGTACTCGTGGACCTGCTTGACTACTTCGAGCGGCAGTTCGCTCACCAGGGTGCGATCGGCGATGAGGAAGATGGGGACGCGCTTGTTGCGGTGACGCACCTCGCGGATGATGGTCAACGCGGCGCGCTCGTCGAACTGGCTCGCGCCCTCCAGGTCCCAGTCGAGCAGAATGGCCGAATGCGACGGGTCGGACTTGACCAGCGACAAACCGTCCTCCGGCGTCGAGGTGCGCACCACCTCGTAACCCTCTTTGCTGATGGCACTTACGAGCCGCTCCATGGCGCGGTCGGAGACCGAATCCGTTCTGCCAACCTCGCTGGCAATCAGCAGTACCCAATTCCCTTCGTCCATTGCACCTCACGCTTTCTCGTAACGGCCGGTCCGGATTTCTGCTGGACCGCTTCCATCCTACAACCTGTGCGGGGGCGGCGGGATTCGAGGTCACGGACCTGAAACCAAATTCATGCGGTGTCAATAATTTTGATCGTCTGACGCGATTGGCATACGATTCCTGAATGCGGCCTCTTGCGTTTCAATCGATGTTCGGATTGGAGGTTCCGGAGGCTCACATTTCCAGCATGGTGCGAAAATCTAGAGACGGGAGGGCCAAGGCGATGACGATGGAAATTCACAATCCCGAACTCGCAAAACGTGTGACCACGCACATTCGCACCGGCCAATTCGAGGACGCCGATGCAGTCGTTGAAAAAGCCCTGGATGCTCTTGACCGAGTGACGGCCGCGCCAACGCCCGCAACTGAAACTGGCGCTGTGATACTAGCCGCGTTGCAGGCTTCGCCCTATCCGGAGATTGATTTAACGCCGCCCCGTGTACTCCTCACGAATGTGCGGGAAGTCGTTCTCTGATGGCTTGGCTGCTGGACACCAATGTTCTTTCGGAAGGGCGAAAGCCAAGACCCGACCCGCGCGTTGCCGCGTTCTACTCGAAGCACCCGCTCGACTCGCTCCTCGACTCGCTCTAGGTCAGCGAGGTCAATTTTGCCGAGATTCGCTTCGGCATCGAGCTTCAACAGGACCCGGCGCGCCGCGCTCACTTGAACGATTGGCTCACGCTGAAGCTGCGGCCCACATTCGAAGGACGGATATTGCCCGTCACCGAAGACATCCTGCTCAAGTGGCGACTTTTGCTGGAAGACGGGCGAAAGATGGGCCCACCTATTCCGTTCCCGATCTTTTGCTTGCCGCCACGGCGCTGCAACACGGTCTTACGGTCGTTACTCGCGACCAGAGCTACTTCGACAGGGCGCGTGTGCCGGTCGTCAATCCCTGGGATGGAAAATAACTCAGCCGTTCCTACGAGAGAACAGCTATACCCGCCGTATGCCTCACCCAATTGTTGCCTTGGTCAGCCCGTCAATAATGCGGTTGGCTGAATCAGCTTCTTACCCTCGTCGGCTCAATCGCCAATGCCGGCTCCCCAATCGTCCCGGTTTTGGATGGGTAGGCAAGCGCCCATGCCAGGTTTGTCTTTGCCCTTGTCTCTTTTCCGATGAGCAATCGCGGGAGGGCGGTGGCTGGCTGGTTCGGAAGCTCGTAGGCGGGGACGGGAAAGAGGGCGTTTTCAGCGGACGCAATCGCGGTGGACGGGGCTGGGCTGCGGGCGGATTGGAAGCTGGATCGCTGATACACTTGAGAGTTGATGGCTTGGGTGGATTCCCTCGGGGCTAAACAGGCTGCGGAAAGAATCGAAGTTTGTTGAGAATCGCTCATGAAGCTGCCCTCAGGGGCTGAGGCCCTGTTGATTTGATTGCCTTTATCGGCAGTCTGGGTTGAAGCCCAGACGAGCCCTCCGTGCCGTTGCACAAGGCGTTTGGCTTGGAGAGGTTGTAATAGCGAGTAGATGGCGGAAAAGCGGGTCCTTCACTCCGTTCAGGATGGCAACATTGGTGTGGGGAACGGATGACAGCCTTGGTTCGGCAAAGGATGACAGCCTTGGTTCGGCAACGGATGACAGCCTTGGTTCGGGGTGACTTTTCGGCAGAGGACGCTGACGGAAGCGGGGCGTTCGAGATTTTTTGGAAGGAAGCGAGGAAATGCGAATGGCGGAAGTGAATGGGAATGGGAACCATGGCGGCACCAGTCTGCGGTTGAAGGTGGGTCTGGCCGAGATGCTCAAGGGCGGCGTGATCATGGACGTGATGAACGTGGAGCAGGCGCGGATTGCCGAAGAGGCGGGCGCGGTTGCCGTGATGGCGCTTGAACGCGTGCCGGCGATGATCCGGGCTGAGGGCGGCGTGGCGCGGATGGCCAATCCCAAGCTGATTAAAGAAATCAAAGCCGTAGTTTCCATTCCGGTGATGGCCAAGGCGCGGATTGGGCACTTTGCCGAGGCGCAAGTGCTGGAGGCACTGGGCGTGGACTTCATCGACGAGAGCGAAGTGCTGACTCCGGCGGACGAAGTGCATCATATTGACAAACATGCGTTTACGATTCCCTTTGTGTGCGGTGCGCGGAACCTGGGCGAGGCGCTGCGGCGGATTGCCGAGGGCGCGGCGCTGATCCGGACCAAGGGCGAGGCGGGCACAGGCGACGTGGTGCATGCCGTGCAGCACATGCGGCAGATTACCAGCGAGCTGCGCCAGTTGACGGTGATGCGCGAGGAGGAGCTGTTCCAGGCGGCCAAGGTGCATGGCGCGCCGTATGAGCTGATCCGGATGGTGGCGAAGACGGGGAAGCTCCCCGTGCCGAACTTCTCGGCGGGCGGCATTGCCACTCCCGCGGACGCCGCGCTGATGATGCAGTTGGGCGCGGAGACGGTGTTTGTGGGCAGCGGCATCTTTATGAAGGAGCGGGCTACGCCGCTGGAAGTGGAAAACTGGCGACCGCTGGACGCCGAAGTGGGACTTTGCACGGCGGCCGATGTGGGAACGCCGCGGAATCCCGAAGAGCGGGAAGAGGCGGTTTCGCGGGCGCGGGCGATTGTGCTGGCGACGGCGCACTTCGACAATCCGCGGATCGTGGCCGAGGCGAGCGAGCAGGTGACGGGCGCGATGAAGGGGCTGGCGGCGGCGGCGATTGAAGAGCGGGATTTGCTGCAAACGCGCGGCTGGTAGGCACGGCCGAGTTGGTAGATTCGAGGGCGGGGATGCTTCGGCATCCTCGCCCATTTTCCATTCCGTCTAAAGGGCCTCGCGCCAAGCCGCAGATGCCGCGCAGCTTGGTTTTATTTAGAAAATCTTAGAAATATTGATTGGCCGTTGCTTCCGAATTGCGACTACGGCCGGGCTTGCGCTCGCAGGCCCAATGGATTCTCGCGTGAACCGTGGAACCGGCTGGGCGCACGATGCGGCGTTCGCAACTTGCTCGAGATGCAAACCGCGATCCGAAACGAGGGAAGGCGACTACGACGCCCGCTCTTGGCGGCGCCGTTTGAGAAGCACAGGAGAATGACCATGTTGCATCCCACCCCCCGGCGCGCCTTCCAACGCACCCAACTTGCGGCTTTGCCCATCGTTTTGGCGATTCTTCTCACCAGCTTTCCATGGTTCGCGTTGGGGCAGCAGACGAAAGAGGGCGGGAAGGCCGCAGTGAGCAACGCGGTTACCTCGCTTGAGACGCCGCTGGCGTTTGAGCCGGCCGATGAGCAGAATGGGCCGGGAGAACTGTTTACGGCGAAGGGCCGTGGATACGAAGTGGGGCTGCGCCGGGAGGGCGCGGTGGTGTCGTTTGCGGTCGCGGACGGAAAGACAGCTCCGAGTCCCATCACGTTGACTCTGGCGGGGAGCGATCCTCGGGCCGCAGTCACGCCCGGGGCGCGGCAGGCTGGCGTTTCCAATTCCATTCCTTCGTCCGAGCCGAAGCGCTGGAGGTTAGGTGTGCCGCGCTGGGGCAGGGTGGATTATGCGCGGGTGTATCCCGGCGTCGATGTGAGCTTTTACGGGAAGCGGCAATGGCTCGAGTACGATTTCCGGCTGCGCGCCGAGGCCGACCCGCAAATGATCCGGATGAACATCGGCGGCGTTGCCGGCGCGCGGGTGGACGCGGATGGCAATCTGGCTCTGAAACTCGCCAATGGCGAGGGCGAGATGCGACTGCTGAAGCCGGTCGCGTATCAGATTTCGTCCTCGGGCGAAAGGCGGCCGGTCGAGTCGGCCTATCGGCTGGAGGCTGCAAAGGATGGGAAGAGCTGGCAGGCGGGATTTGCTCTGGGCGCGTACGACGCGTCCCGCGAGCTGGTGATCGACCCGGTGCTGAGCTATGGGCTGGTTCCGGCGCACGTTGACTCCACGGTAAGTGGCATTGCGGCCGACGGGGCGGGGAATCTGTATGTTACGGGCCAGAGTCAGGGGCGCGGCTTCTATGTTGCCAAATACGATCCCACCGGTGCGCTCATCTTCCATACCGTGGTGGCGGGAGGGAGCGTTACGAGCTATCCGACTGGGATTGCGGTCGATGGTAGCGGGAATATTTGCGTTGTGGGATCGGCTGGAGCCGGATTGCCGACGACCGCGAATGCGTATCGGACGGTAACTCCCTCGGAAAAGACCGATTATTTCGCACCGTTTGTCGCCGTGTTTCCCGCGACGGGCGCCGCGCCGACTTACCTGAGCTACCTTGGGGGGACCGACAATTCGGACTACAGCACGGGGATCGCGCTCGATGCGAACGACGACATCTATATCGCCGGGTATGAGTCTTCGACGAACTTTCCTACCACGGCGGGCGCATATCTGGCTGCGAGTCAGGCCGCGAGTCAGGGCGCGAGTCAGGGCGCGAGTCAGGGCGCGAGTTACTCGGCGTATGTGGCGAAGATCGACCCCGCGAAATCCGGGGCGGCTTCACTGGTCTATTCCACGTTGCTGGGGGCGGCGGGGATTCAGAGCGTGGGCGCCGGCATTGCCGTGGATGGCTCCGGCAATGCTTATGTCGCGGTGCAGTCGTATCAGGGGTATCCGCAGACGGCGGGCGCCTTCGCGTACTCGGGAGCTGGACTAAGCAGCGGTACCGAGGCGGCTTATGTGACCAAGGTCAATCCAACCGGGACGGGACTGCTCTACTCGGCGCTGCTGGGGCCGGGGCTGGCGACGGGCGTGGCGATCGACGGCAATCTCGACGCGTATGTGACGGGAACCGTGGCGGCGGACGATTTTCCGACGACTTCGGGCGCGTATCAGACGAGTTATCCGGGAGGATTCGTCGCGGAGTTGAATCCGGCCGCTTCGGCGCTGGTGTATTCGACATTCTTGAGCGGCCCCAGCGGAGCCTTCAGCCCTTCGAGCAACAGCGTCTTTCCGCAGTCGATCGCGGTGGCGCCCGGTTGCGCGTCGAGATGCGCGGCGTATGTGGGCGGGTATACCTCCGCGACGGATTTTCCCGCGATCCATGCGCTGCAAGCGGCGGTTCCGGCGGGCGTCAGCCCCAACGCGTTCCTTGCCGAGCTAGCCGGCGGCGGGGCGAGCGCGGCGCTTTCAACTTATCTGGGGGGAGCGGCGAGCGCGGTAACTTCGCCCTTCTCGACGCCGCTGTTTCCGACGCCCGCGGTCGCGGTGGACGGAAGCGGCAACCTCTATCTTGCCGATAACATGAATGGCGGGGACGCGCCGGCAACATTGCCGATCCCAAAACAGATTCCGTACACCTATCTGGCGAAGATCAGTCCCGCGGCGGGCGCCTTAATCGTCGCTTATCCGCAGAGTCTGGATTTCGACAGCTCTTCCGGCGAGGCGGTCGGCGTCAGTTCCACGCAGTTTGGGACGGCGATGCCGCTGCTGCTGCGCAATTTGGGCAGTACGCCGGTCGCGATCAGTTCGCTCGCGTTCACGCCGGCGACTGAGTTTTCGGAGGCGGATAGCTGCGCGATGAGCATTCCAGCAGGAGGGATCTGCACGCTGAATCTGGCGTTCACGCCGGCGGCCAAGGGATTGCGGACGGCCGCGCTGGCCGTGGTTTCAAACGCCAGCAACAGCCCGTTGACGGTCGCGGTCAGCGGGACGGGGAACGCAGAGGGATATTTGCAAGTTTCGAGCGCGGCGCTCACGTTTCCGGATACGGCTTTAGGGACGACGAGCGCGGGGCAGACGATTACGGTGACCAACGTCGGCAAGACGCCGGTGAATCTCGCGCCGATCTCTGTGAGTTCCCTGCGATCCACATGGGGCGATGGGAGCGATTTCCAGGTGCTTTCGAATTGCCCGGCGCAGTTGCTTGCCTCGGCGAGTTGCACGGTTGGCGCGACGTTTGCGCCTCTGGCCGCGGGTCCGCGGGCAGCCAGTTTCCTTTTGCAGGGGAACGGCTACGGGAATCGGACGGTCGATCTGTATGGGTCGGGGATTGTGAGCGCGCCGGGGACGATCGCTCTTTCGGCGGCGATTTTGAACTTCGATCCGCAGTTGATCGCGACCGGGAGTACCCGCCAAAGCATCACGCTGACCGATACGGGCACCGCGCCGATCAATGTGTACGGCGTGACCATAGCGACGACCGGGCAGACGGGAACCAGCGATTTCGCGATTGCCAGTGGAAGCTGCGCCGGCACTTCGCTGGTCGTGGTCGATCCGCAGGCGGCGTGCTCGATTTCGGTGCAATACACGCCGAGCGTGACTGGGCCGGAGACCGGGACGCTCACGATTGCCGACTCGGCCGGCGGGAGTCCGCACACCATAGCGCTTACCGGAACGGGATTGGCGGCGGCGCAATCGGTGGAGTTTACGCCGGGCAATTTCGTCTTTCCGGACCAGCCGGTGGGCGTTCCCTCGGCCTCGACCAACTTCTATGCGTACAACACCGGAACGGCGCCGATCGCGGTGGATCGCATTCTGGCGACGGGCGATTTCAGCGTTGTGAGCTCCACCTGCCCCGGAGACATTTTGCAGCCCAACCCGGCGGCGGGGTATGAGCCGAGCCCGAATTGCAACGTGCGAATCGCCTTTACGCCGGCAGCGGTAGGGCCGCGCACCGGAACGCTGACGTTTGTCGACTCGGCCGGGGGTAGTCCTCAGGTTCTGGGGCTTTCGGGCAATGGGATTGCGGCAACGGGAGGGTTGTTTCTGGAGCCGAGTTCCGTGCTCTTCCCCTTGCAGGCGGAGAATACGACCAGCGCGACGCAGCGTGTGACCGTCATGAACCCCGGCAACTCTCCGGTCTCGATTACGAACATCGTCAGCAACGGCGATTATGCGGTTGCGGACACCTGCGCATCGGGGTCCTTTCCCTATGTACTGGCGCCGCTGCGCACCTGCGAGGTGGACATCAGTTTTACGCCCACGTCCGTCACCAATCTGGATGCGGGCAATGTGGTGGTTTCGAGCACGGCTGGACCGGCGACGCTGCCGCTTTCGGGGTCGAGCATTGCGGCAACCAATGCGCTGGAGCTGACGCCGGCGACGGCTCTCTCGCTGGGCAATGTGGTGGCGAACTCGCAGAGTTCCGGGTACAACCTTTACCTGCTCAATTCCGGGACCGAGGGAATCACGCTGACCTCGGGGGCGGTGAGCGGGACAAACGCGGCCGATTTTAGCTTTAGCGCGGGCAGTTGCGGCTTCTCCGGCAACACGCTCTTACCGGGAGCGAGCTGCTATGCGACGCTGTACCTGACGCCGTCGGCGGGCGGTTCGGAGTCGGCGACGCTCTCGCTGGTGGACTCGGCCGGGACGCAGACGGTGGCGCTATCGGGAACGGGCGTTGCGTCGCTGACCGGAGTGCAGCCTGTGCCGGTGGGTTTGGCCTTCGACCAGGTGGCGGTGGGCAGCAGCTCGGCTAGCACGCAGACGGTGGACCTGCACAATTACGGCGGCGCGGCGCTGCGGGTCTCGACGGCGAAGATCGGCTCGGGTGGCGGGGCGTTTCTGATTCCGGTGGGTTCGGACGGCTGCTCAGGGGCGACGGTTGCGGCCGGCAGCCAATGCGGCGTGCCGGTGGAGTTCAGCCCGTCGGCGGCTGGCTATCAGACGGGAACGCTGGTATTTACGGACGCGACGAGCAGGACGTATATCGTGCCGCTGGCAGGGTACGCGCCAGCGGTTGCGACCTCTTCCTATCTCGATCCAACGACGCTGGCCTTCCCCGGCCAGGTGCTGACGACGAATTCCAGTGCGCAGACGGTCTCACTCTACAACACGAGCGATGTGCCGATGACGGTGGGTACGCTGACGGGAACCAACGCCATCGTGGGGACGGCGACGAGCGGGGCGTTTTCGACCAACGGTGCGCAGGGCGGCAGCGATGGATGCAGCGGGCAGACGATCAATCCCCTGAGCAAATGCTCGATCGGCGTCGCGTTTGCCCCGACGGCGGCCGGCGCGGCGAACGGAAGCATATTATTTCCAGTTACTTACGGCAACAAAGCCACAACCAGCTTCACAGTTGCGCTGACTGGGGCCGGAGTTGCGGTCAAGGATGTGGCCGAGTTGTCGCCGGCTTCGCTGACCTTCCAGGACCAGGCGATCGGGGCTGTGCCGGGGAGCGGAGCGGACGCGGCGGAGGCGATCAGCCTGTGGAATACGGGCAATCTGCCGCTGACGATCGGTGTGCTGACAGGCGGGAACACGGTTGCCGGCGCGACGGCGGCGGGCGACTTTACCACCGGCGGGGCTTACGGCGGCAGCGATGGATGTAGCGATCAGACAGTAAGCCCGAATTCGTATTGCACGGTGACGGTGGCCTTCAATCCCGCTACAACCGGCAAACGATCCGGCTCGATCGGCTTCCCGGTGACTTACGCGGACAAGACGACGGCGACGCTGACGGCGGCGCTGGGCGGCAACGGGATCGCGGACGGTTCCAAGGTGGCGGTTTCGCCTGCGAGCGGTCAGTTCGATGCGCAGGTGGTCGGAACCGCCAGCGACGGCGGCGAACAGCTCATGTTCACATTAACCAACACGGGAAATCTGCCGGTAAAGGTGGCCACGGCGACCATTACGGCTCCTTTCTCTTTTGTCAGCGACAGTTGCAGCGGAACTACGGTCAATATCGACTCCAATTGCGGCTTCGTGTTGGCGTTTTCGCCGACCAAGACGGGAATGGCGACTGGGACGCTGTCGATTTCCGATTCGGCGGCCGGATCGCCGCAGAAGATCGCGCTCTCAGGGACGGGGATTCCGAGTACGCAGCAGGTCGTGCTTTCGCAGAGCGGCGTGGCTTTTGGGAACCAGGCGGTGGCAAGCAAGAGCGCGTCGGTTTCCGTGCTGGTGAGCAACCAGAGCGGGGCTACGGTGCCGATCGGCACGGTGGCGCTGGCGGGCGCCAATGCCTCGGATTTTGTCGAAAGCGACAACTGCGCCGGCGGATCGCTCTCCGGGCATGGCAACTGCACCATCACCGTGCAGTTCTTTCCGGCGGCGACTTCCCTGGGCGTACGCACGGCTTCGGTGACCGAAACCGACGCGGCTGGCGGCAGCCCGCGCGTGATCGCGCTGACGGGAACGGGAGTGGCCTCCGCGCCTTCAGTGGCGTTCTACCCCGCGAGCCTCAATTTCGGCTCGCAGGCGCTGGGGGTCAAGAGCGCGCCGCTTACCGTCAGCGTGACCAACACGGGCGCGAGCAACCTGACGATCGGCGATGTGACTACTTCAAGCGTGGAATTCCCGGTCGCGGGTGGCCTTTGCGTGGGCAAGACGATCGCGCCGGGGGCCGACTGCCTGATTTCGGTCGCATTCGATCCCAATGCGGGCAGTACGCGGACGGGGACGATCACCGTTAAGGACAACGCGTCGACTTCGCCGCAGACGCTGACGCTGACGGGGCTGAGCGTCGGCACTCCGCAGGCTAAGCTCAGCCCGACCAGCCTGACCTTTGCCAGCGAAGGCGTGGGGACGGCCAGCGCGGCGCAGACCGTCACGATTTCGGATACGGGAACGGACACGCTGGTATTGGCAAGCATCGCCTTCACGGGGAAGGACGCGACCGACTTTCACGAGAGCAACACCTGCGGGGCGTCGATTGCCGCTGGCGCAAGCTGCACGATTTCGGTCGTCTTCGACCCCAGCGCGGTTGGCAGCCGGACGGCCACGTTGAGCATTACCGATAACGCGGGGAGCGTGGAGGGATCGGGCGCGACGAGGATGCAAACGGCGGGGCTGAGCGGAACGGGGACGGGTGTGGCGAAGATCGCATTTTCGCCCGCCAGCCTCGCGTTCCCCGCCACGGACGTGGGCGCGAGCGGCGCGGTGAAGACCATCGCCGTTTCGAATTCCGGCACGGCGGCGCTGCCGATTTCGGCCATCGCCATTGCGCCGGATGGCAACTTTACCCAAACCAATACTTGCGGCGCGAGCCTGGCCGTGGGTGCCACTTGCGTCATTTCTGTGACGTTCACGCCGAAGTTGGCGGGCACTTTGACGGCGGACGTCGCGGTTACCGATGGCGCGGCGGCATCTCCGCAAAGCGTGGCTTTGAGCGGTACCGGGGTTGGAATTCCGGCGGCAACGCTGAGCGCGACGGCGGTGGCCTTCGGCGACGAGGCGGTCGGGGTGGTAAGCGCGCCGCAGACCTTAACGCTGACCAATACCGGGAGCGGGGCGCTGGCAGTAACGGCGCTTGAGATTGCGGGCGCCGACGCGGCCGACTTCGCGGCCACTTCGACGGCCTGTCCCGGTACGCTCGCGCCGGGCGCGGCCTGCGCGATTGGGATCGCCTTCAAACCGCCGATTGCCGCGGTGCGCACGGCAAAGTTGACCATTGCCGACAACAGCGGGAACGTTGCCGGCGCGACGCAGACGGTCACACTGACGGGAACCGGGGCGGGTACGCCGGAGGCGAAGCTGAGCGCAAGCGCGCTCACCTTTCCCAGCACAGCTTCCGGCAGCTCTTCCGGTCCGATGAGCCTGACGCTTTGGAATAACGGAAACGGACCGCTCGAGATTGCTTCCATCGCGACTGCCGGCGCGGATGCGAAGGATTTTCTGGAGTTCGACACCTGCCAGCCGACGGTCGCGGCGGGCGCAACCTGCGAGATCGCGTACCGCTTTCTGCCCACAACTGTGGGATCGCTTTCGGCCCGCGCCGTCGTTACCGACAACGCGGGGAACGTGGCCGGGGCGACGCAGACGATTGCCGTCTCCGGCGCCGCGACCGGTGCGCCGCGGGTTTCGCTTTCGACCGCGACGTTGGCATTCGGCACGGTGAAGGTGGGGATGGAGTCTTCCGGGTTGGCGGTGACTCTGACCAATACCGGCAATTCGCCGTTGACCGTCGGAAGTGTGGCACTGGGCGGGGCCGATCCGGGCGATTATAGCGTTTTTCCCACCTGCGCCTCGGTTGCGGCGGGGAGCAGTTGCGTTGCCGTGGTCTTCTTCAAGCCGACGGCGGCGGGGAGCCGGCCGGCGACGATAACCTTTACCGACAACGCCAACAATGCCGCGGGCTCAAAGCAGGCGGTTACGCTGAGCGGTACGGGCGATTAGAAAGTCTCTCCCCCGGCGCCGGCCTCAGGCGGCTTGATCGTCCGAGGCCGGCGTTGCCCCCGGCAAAGTTCGATGGGGACGGCAAGCGGCGGTTTCCTCCGCGGGTTAGAATCGACCAAGGGGCTACGCGCACAGCCCCTTGAAGTCAGCTTGCCGAGGAGAACTCGATTGCCGTCAACAACGTCGCCGCGCATCGGGGTACTGGCGATTCAGGGCGATTATGAGGCCCACGCCGCCGCTCTGCTCGAGTCCGGGGCGGCGCCATCGCTTGTGAAGACCGCCGCTGGGTTGAACGATCTCGATGGACTGGTGCTGCCTGGAGGGGAATCCACGACCATGCTGAAGTTTCTGGAGCGGGACGGCTTTTTGGAGGCGGTGAAGGCGTTTGCGTTGGAAAAGCCGGTCTTCGGCACCTGCGCCGGAGCGATTCTGCTGGCCAAAGAAGTGCGCAACCCGGCGCAGAGCAGCCTTGGCGTCCTGGACATTGCTGTCGAGCGCAACGCCTATGGGGCGCAGCGCGACTCGGCAATCCTTTCGCTTGAGACCAGGCTTGCCGGCGGTCCGCTGGAGACGGTCTTCATCCGCGCGCCGCGTATCGTTTTGGCGGGCGCTGGGGTGGAAGTTCTGGCCGAGCGGGAGGGATCTCCGGTGCTGGTGCTGGAGCGGGGAGCGCGCGCCAGCGCCATGGCCGCGACGTTTCATCCAGAGCTCTCGGCCGACCGGCGCGTTCACCAGTTCTTCGTCGCCATGGTCGCGGAAAGACGCGCATAGGCGAGTTTTGCACAGCGAGAGCCGCTGGGACGGTCCAATCTGGAATGGTGTGCACCGAAATGGTGAGGTGATGCACAGGAAGAAAACAACCTGTGTGGATTCCAGTGCAACCTTCGTCAACTCGGTGTAATCTTTGTTTTATCGAGGGCCGCAGCCATGCCGACTACCTTTACGCGACATCCGGTTGAAACCGAGCGGAAGGAGCCCGGCATCGGCGGAAAACCTCCGGTCGACCGGCGCCCGACGGGAGGTGGCGGCAGCGGCGACGACGACGAATGGAGCCGGCTGGGCCGCGGCGGTCCGCGCGAGACGCTCAAACGCTTCCGGCTGATGATATTCGTGGTTCTCTCTGGCGACATGATGTTTTTTGTCGCGCTTGCGGTGCTCTTCTACGCGCATCAGGGCGCGGGACACCTCGACGTACGGAACTCCGACTTTATCGGCGACTGGCATCCGGTCGCTCTTCCCCCGATTCTATTTCTGAACACCGCCGTCCTGATTTTGAGCAGCCTGACGATGGAAATTGCGCGCCGGCACATCTTCCACGAATTCGACGTGGTGGAGGAATGGCTGGGCCTGGGACGGCCGGCGTTGTCGCGCACACTCCCCTGGCTGGCCGCGACGCTGGCCCTGGGCGCGCTGTTTGTCGCCGGTCAACTGACGGCCTGGCGTCAGCTCACGTTGCAGGGATTTTCCTTCGATCGCGAGGCGACGCCGGCGAGCAACTTTTTCTATATCATCACCGGCATGCACGCATTTCATCTGCTGGTGGGAATGGTGGCGCTGGCGGCCAGCCTGTTGTGTCTCAGACTGCTGCGCAAGGTCGAATATCGCCAGATCGCCGTCGACAGCATCGGCTGGTGCTGGCATGCCATGGGACTTGCCTGGATTGTCCTGTTTGCGGTGCTCGCTTCCGGTTAGGATTGCCGCGCGTCCGGCTCCGGTGGGTTTGAGGATACTCGGGCGGAAAAGACAGTACGGATCGTACCGGTGAGCCGCTCGGCCAAGGTTGGAATTCTGGGGCAACTCAAATAGATTTCGCGGTTGCGTTCCATCATCAACTCGATCGCCTTCATCCGCGGCTGCTCTCCGCAATAGCCCTTGGCCCCGGCGACCATGCAATCGAGGGCAAATTCATCGGCGAGATACTCGATGGCATGGGCCAGGATTTCAATCGCGCGACCGGCTTCAGGCGTGAGCTTTCGGGGCCTATGGACTGCGACGTGCGAGTGCTGCCGTACCCGACCATTGCGAGCGGCGGCAAGGGTAGCGAATGAGCCGTTGGGAACTGTGGTCGCCATATTTCTCTCCTCAGCCCGTGCATCGGCGCAAAGCTGATTTCTTTCAGATGACGAACGTAATGCGAGTTGCAAACGACGAAATGTTACGCGATTGCGCTCGGCGATGAAAAGGGGATGCACCCAACTCGAGAACGGATCGTGCCAACTTTCCGGGATTCTTCGTCCGAATTGGAACAAGAATTGGACCAGACGGCAATGGCGGCGCTTGAATTTCCCTCGCGCGTTGCCGCGTCGTTTTCGTTGTTCGCATGAGCTTGACGGAGCGAGGGCGAAAACCTAAGCTCTAGCTAACGGCTGCAACGTTGGGAACGATTCCCTCAAAGGATGCGCATGAACGATCGGATTCCCTACTTCTGGCAATATCTTCCGCTGCTCTTGCAGATTCTGGCCGCGTTCGGCATGGGTCTGGGCATGGCCTTCGGCTCGCACTTCATCGGGCGGCATCGCAACACCAAGACCAAGCTGGCCACCTACGAGTGCGGCATCGAGGCCGTGGGCGACGCGCGCGGCCGCTTCAGTGTGCGGTTCTATATGGTGGCGATGTTGTTCATTCTCTTCGACGTGGAAGTGGTCTTCATGATGCCTTGGGCGGTGATCTTCAAGGATCTGCCGCACATCACCGGCTCGGCGTACTTTGGCTTTTGGGAGATGCTGGTGTACCTAGGATTTGTGGCGGTGGGACTGTTTTACATTGTGAAAAAGGGCATTTTGGATTGGTCGAACGATAAGGTCGATCTGTAAAGCGGTGGAATTGAACTGAGGAAATTTACCCACGAAATTGCCATGGGAACTGGCAGTTTGCTCAGCTTTGCCGAAGGCCACGAACATCGAATCACCCGCATCGAGGATCAACTATGAGCGCTACTTTGCCAGATTTGGAATCCGTGCTACGCGAGAAAGCCGATCACCCCGCCGTTGCCGCGCTGATTGCCGCCGGCCCCGCCATTCTGACCGATGCCCGGTGGGACCGGGACGAGATGACGCTCACCGTCGCCCCCGAGGCGATCGTCCAAGCGGGGTTCGCCGTGCGCGAGGCCGGCTACAACTTCCTAGAAGACGTGACCGCCGTGGACTGGTTCCCGGCTGAGCCGAGATTTCAAGTGAGCTACCACATTGTTTCGCACCCGCGGAGGGAGCGGATCCGGCTGCGGGTGATGTTGAGCGGCAGCAGCCCTTCCGTGGAAACGATCACGCCGGTATGGCCCTCGGCCAACTACTACGAGCGCGAGGTCTTCGATCTGTTTGGCGTTCGCTTCGACGGCCACCCCAATCTGCGCCGCATCATGATGCCCGAGGATTGGTCGGGACATCCGTTGCGCAAGGACTATCCGGTGGAGGGCTACCGGTGAAACAGTGAGGAGTGTGAAGTGTGGCCAAAGTGGATTGCCGCACGCCGCACTTCCCAGTCCAAACTCGCTCCTCGCGTTGTATTCTAAGAGGTCGATCAGCCTGAGCAGCCCTCAGCGGAGACGCGGTTTCAATGGCCCAATTTACAGAAACGCCGATACTGGAAGCGCCGCTTGCGGAGGGCTCCTCGGATCAGACGATGGTCCTGAACATGGGTCCGCAACACCCGTCGACGCACGGGGTCTTGCGGCTGGTGCTCGAGATCGACGGCGAGGTCGTGGTGCGCCTCTACCCGGAGATCGGCTACCTGCACACCGGCATTGAAAAGACCTGCGAGGCCAAGTTTTACCAGCAGGTGGTTCCGCTGACCGACCGGATTGACTATCTGAGTCCGATGCACAACAACCTGTGTTACTGCCTGGCCGTCGAGAAACTGCTGGAATTGCCCATCCCCGACAAGGCGCAGTGGATGCGGGTCCTTCTCGCCGAGCTGACGCGGCTCAATTCGCACCTGGTCTGGCTGGGCACGCACGCGATGGACATTGGCGCGCTGACCGTCTTCCTCTACACCTTCCGCGAGCGTGAGGATATTCTCAGAATCTTTGAGCTGGTGGCTGGGCAGCGGATGATGACCAGCTACTTCCGCATCGGCGGGCTGTCGATGGAGCCGCCGCTCGATTTCTTCGACCGCGTAGCTGCTTTCATCAAGACTTTTCCGGAAAAGATCGACGAATACGCCAACCTGTTGACGGGCAATCCGATCTTCGTCAATCGTCTTCAAAATGTGGGCCATTTGTCGGCGGAAGACGCGATTGCGCTGGGGGTGACCGGGCCGCCGATGCGGGCTTCCGGCGTGGACTTCGATCTGCGGCGCGACATGCCGTATTCGAGCTATGAGAAGTTCCAGTTCAAGGTGCCGACCTCGACTCGATGCGACGTTTGGGGGCGCTATCTGGTGCGTTTGGAAGAGATGCGCGAGTCGGTCAAGATCATTCAGCAGGCGCTCGATGGGATGCCGGAGGGTGCGGTGAAGGCCGATGCGCCGAAGATTGTGCTGCCGGACCGGGAGAAGATGAAGACGCAGATGGAGTCGTTGATCCATCACTTCAAGATCGTCACGGAGGGCTTTGCCGTTCCGGCCGGCGAGGTCTACCAAGGAATTGAATCGTCGCGCGGCCAAATGGGGTACTACGTAGTGTCGGACGGCACCGCGAAACCGTATCGCGTTCACATGCGCAACCCCAGTTTTGCGTCGTTGCAGGCTCTGGAGACCATGTGCAAGGGCCGGATGCTGGCCGATGTGGTGGCCGTGATCGGTTCGATCGACGTGGTGCTCGGAGAGATCGACCGCTGAGGCATTTCCCCAAATGGCTTGTACCGGAGCCACAATAGCCGCGTCGATTTCCCTCAGCAAAATCGACGATCGACGACGTAAGAGAATGCGCGGTATTCGGGGAAATGCCTTGAGGGCGTGGGGGTTGGCAATGGTGGACTACGCGAAGGCGGCATCCGATTTGAAGGCGCGGATGAACGCGAAGACCAAACGGCGCGAGGATTTGAGCGCCTTCTTCGAGACCTTGCGCGTGAGCGTGCAAGGCGAGGTGAACAAAGCCAATGTCGAGCTGTCGAAGAATCAGGCTCCGGACATCGCGATGCGGGAGGAAGGTTTTGAGGAACCTACGATCGAGCTGAGGTGTGGGGGTGCGGTCTGCCAGATAGCGCAGGACCGCAGTGTGCCGTCCGTGTCCGCATCGATCCTCGGGACAAGACCATTGCACCCTTCGGCGGCGAAGACGGTGACGTTTGCGATTCTGCTGGACGAGTCTCCGATTGCGGCGCAAAGGGTCAGCCTGGCGCCGGCGCTTGAACCGAAACTCGATACCGAAGCGATTGCCGCAACGATTGTCGAGGAATTGATTTTGGAGGCGTCGTGATCGATGCCGGCTCCGCTCTGTACGGTGAGCTTTGGGTTTCGTTCGCTTCCCTGTTGCGGAGCTACACCGCGGCGCACGGGCTGAACCGCAAACAGCAGGCCACGGTGGAGTTGGGCGAAGATGTCATTCTGGTCCGGGCTGGGGAGCGTTGGATCCGGCTAGTGCGCGGCCAAGCGGACGTAGTCTGGACGCGCGAGGACGGCAGACGAGGGCTCATGCGATTTACCCTCGAAGGAAGACTGGCGACACATGTGGGCGACATTCACAACGAAGACCGGGAGGAAGAGATGGACATACAAGCCGAAGCCTGGGCACGGGAGCTAATGCAATGAGTGTGGAAACCATGTCGATCTTCTCTCCAAAGACGGCGGCGCGCTTCGACGCGCTGGTGCTGAAGTATCCGGTCCGGCGCTCGGCGCTGGTGCCGATGCTGCTCTACGCGCAGGACGACATTGGCTATCTCTCGGACGCGGTGATCGAGGAAGTGGCGGCGCGCATTGGCATTACCCCGCTCGATGTGCGCAACGTGGCGACATATTATTCGATGCTGCGCTTCAAGCCGGCGGGCAAGTACAACATCCAGGTCTGCACCAACATCAGTTGCATGCTGCGCGGCGGCTACGATGTCTTCGAGCATCTGGAGGAAGAGCTGGGTATCGGCCACAAAGGCGTGACACCGGACGGACTTTTTTCACTCGAGGAAGTGGAGTGCATCGGGGCCTGCTGCTGGGCGCCGGCCATTCAGGTAAACTACGATTTCCACGACGATCTGACGATCGAAAAAGTGGACCAGGTATTGGCCTCGTACCGTGTAAAAGCCGAGGGGGAAACGAAAAATGCCTAAACTTGTCTCCCATCCCGACGAAGTAAAGATCGTTTCGAAGCGATTTGGCATGGGCGCGGCGGAGCTGCCGCGCTACATGGAACTGGGCGGCTACGAGGCCACGAAAAAGGCGCTCGCGCAGGGGCCGGAGTGGATTGTTGCCGAGATGAAAGCCTCCGGTTTGCGCGGGCGCGGCGGCGCGGGTTTTCCGACTGGCCTGAAATGGTCTTTCGTTCCGAAACAGTCCGCCAAGCCGAAATATGTTTTGGTCAATGGAGACGAGAGCGAGCCGGGAACGTGCAAGGATCACCTGATCTTCCTGCACGATCCTCATGCGGTGATTGAAGGCACGATCATTGCGGGCCTCGCGATCGGCGCGAAGACTGGCTTCATTTACCTGCGCGGCGAGTACCGGTATTTGATCGAGATCATGCAAAAGGCCGTGGACGACGCCTATGCCGCAGGATTTCTGGGCAAGAATATCTTTGGCACGGAGACGGAATTTCAGGTGATCGTGCAGTCCGGCGCGGGCGCGTACGAGGTGGGCGAAGAGTCGGCGCTGATGGAGTCGCTTGAGGGCAAGCGCGGAGTGCCGCGCATCAAGCCACCCTTCCCTGCCGTGGTGGGCCTCTACGGCGGTCCGACCGTTATCAACAATGCGGAGACGATCGCTTCCGTGCCGCATATTTTGATGATGGGTGGGTCGGCGTACGCGGCGGTCGGCTCGGAGCGCAATGGTGGTACGCGCCTGTTCGGCATTAGCGGCCATGTGAACCGGCCCGGCATTTACGAGTTGCCGATGGGCTACAACCTGCACAAGATGATCTTCGAGGTTGCGGGCGGCATTCGTGGCGGGCGCACGTTGAAGGCGGTGGTGCCGGGCGGGTCTTCGACGCCGGTGCTGCTGCCGGCGGAGATCGTGAACCTGGGCATGGACTTCGACCAGGTGGGCAAGGCCGGTTCGATGCTTGGCTCGGGCGGCGTGGTGGTGCTGGACGATACCGTCTGCATGGTCGAGTTTGCGTTACGGACGATCAGTTTTTATGCGCATGAAAGCTGCGGCTGGTGCATACCCTGCCGCGAAGGCACGGATTGGCTGAAGAAGTCGCTGACGCGCTTTCACGCTGGCTTCGGGACGATGAAGGACATCGACAACATTCAGTATCTGGCGGAGAACATGATGGGGCGCACCTTCTGCCCGCTGGGCGACGCGGCGGCGATGCCGACGATCGGGTTTGTGAAGAAATTCCGCAAGGAGTTCGAGGATCACCTGGACGGGAAGCCGTGCCCGTATGCGAAGCATTTGGAAGTGGCGCTGGTTTAAGGTGAAAGGATGCTTTACGACATACCAAGCATGAAGAGGCTGACTTTCATTCCGTTCGAGGCAGCTTATTGGGCTCTTTGTCAAAATTTTGACCGGATAGACCCGGAGGCGCACGGCAGAATTCAAGCGGTACTCGCGAGCAGGTTTGACGCAAGAGAAATAGACACGGCGGGTTGGATTCCGGGCTCGGATTGGAGCGGCACTGTATGGGAGCCGATTTACTTAGCCGCCAACCAGGATCAGACAACCGCAGCCAAGTTCTTCGGCCAACTTGTCTGGGAAGCAGTCGTTTAGTGATCCCGATTGTTGGAGTTCCGGCAGGTATGAATTGAATGGAGTGCCAATTCAGTCGAGAACTTACTTCCGCATCGATTGTCCCGACTGATTGCTGAAACTATGGAAATTCCGGGCTATGTATTGGGAAACCTGGTGGACAGTTGGCCCTTGAATGAAGCGGCATTGATATTCCGGTCGGCGAAAAGGAACGATGCAATACCGGGAGTTCACGCGCGATTTGCGAGACGAGGGATGGAGGCTCAAGAGCCAGGAGGGTAGCAATCAGCAATGGGTTCATTCCACGAAACCAGGTAGAGTAACGGTAGCGGGACATGCGAACGACGATATTCCGCCGGGAATTCTAAACGCGATGCGCAAACAGGCAGGGATGAAATGAAACAGCGATTTCTGGTCGTGTTTGAAGTCGGAAAGACAAGCTTTGGTGCCTCCGCGCCTGATATTCCGGGCTGTTTCGCAGTCGGACAGACGCTAGACGAAACGCGGCTACGCTTTCTTGAAGCAGTCGAATCACATTTACGGTGGATGGCTGACGATCATGACCGAATGCCAAGCCCTTTGACAACGACCGTCGATTTCTCGCGCGAATCTGGAGAGGATGAATCCAGCTTTTATGTCGAGTGGCTCAATATTTCCGTACCTGCCGAGGTATGTGAGGCGATTCCGGCCTAAGGACGCAGAATGGCAGACGTAGCCTTCACCGTAAACGGCGAGAAGCTCAGCGCGCCCGCCTTGGAAGAGCGGGAATTCAGCGGAGGTAGACCATGACAATTGATGAGCGACTGGATAGGCTGACCGAACGGCATGAAGCGCTGACGCAAACGGTCGAGCTGATGGCGGCAGAGAACCGCGAGGGGTTCGCACGGCTCGAAAAGATCGTTGGGCAGATGGCGCGCTCCATCTATACTCTGGTTCGCGTCGTGGAACTCCACGAGCATCGCATCGACGCCCTCGAAGGCGGCGCATCCTAAACTGAAATTTGCCCGGAGATTCTCCGCGCGGCACAAGGAATGACATGGCAGACGTAACCTTCACCGTAGACGGCAAAAAGCTCACCGCCCCCGCAGGCATGCTGCTGATCGACGCCTGTCGCAAGGCGGGCATCGAAATCCCCGCCTTCTGTTATTACCCCGGCCTTTCGCTTCAGGCCGCCTGCCGCATGTGCGTGGTGCGTCAGGAGAAAGTGCCCAAGCTGCAAACGGCTTGCACGACTACCGTCGCGGAGGGCCAGGTCTTCGTCACCGAGTCGTCGGAGATTGCTCAGGCGCGCAAGGCGACGATCGAGCTGTTGCTCGGAAATCATCCGCTCGATTGCCCGGTTTGCGATGCCGGCGGCGAGTGCGAGCTGCAGGACATGACCTTCAAGTACGGCGCGGGCGAGAGCCTGTACGTCGAGGCCAAGCAGCATCGCGAGGAGCAGCAGTGGTCTCCGGCGGTCTACTTCGACCGGCCGCGCTGCATCCTCTGCTATCGTTGCGTACGCATGTGCGGCGAAGGGATGGATGTCTGGGCGCTGGGCATTCAGAATCGCGGCGCTTCGGCGACCATCGCGCCCAATGGCGGCGATCGTCTGGATTGCGAACAGTGCGGCATGTGCATCGACGCCTGCCCGGTGGGTGCCTTGACCAGCGGGACGTACCGCTACAAGACGCGGCCGTGGGAGATGAACCACGTTGCCACCGTCTGCACCCATTGCGGCGACGGCTGCAAGGTGACGCTGGGGATGCGGCAGTCGGACGAAGGCACCGAGATCATTCGCGCCGACAATCGCGACAAATCCGGAATCAATGGCGATTTTCTCTGCGCCAAGGGGCGATTTGGCTTCGATTTCGTCGAGTCCAAAGACAGGCTGAGCAGGCCGCTGGTGCGCAACGCCGCCGGCAAGCTGGAGCCGGCGACCTGGGAGCAGGCAATTCGCGTGGTCGCCGCGAAATTCAAGGAAGTGCGCGACGGCGGCGGCGGCATTGGCGTAATTGGATCGAACTCGACGACGAACGAGGAAAATTATCTGCTTCAGAAATTCGCGCGCACGGTGCTTCAGACCAACAGCATCGACCATGTGCGCTCGACAGACTACGCGGGCTTTGCCAAGGCTCTGGCTGGGACGACCGGCCGCGCGGCCAGCCTGCGCGACTCTGAAACCGCCAAGGCGATCCTGCTGATCGGCGGCAATCCGACGGAGGAGCATCCGCTGCTGGCGTGGAATCTGCGGACCAACTTCCGCCATCATCAGGCGCGGATTTACATCGCCACGGACAGCCCGATCAAACTGGAGCGGCGGGCGATTCTGTCGCTGGAGTTGCCCGTCGAGGGCTACGAGGCGCTAACTGGCTACCTGAATGGCAACGAAGCGGCGCTGGCTGGGGTCGAAGGCGCGGCCGAGTTTCGCGCGGCGCTTGAAGCCGAGGAATCGCTGCTGGTGATCTTCGGCGAGGAGTACCGCGGCGCGGCGATCGACGCGCTGGTGCAATGGGGACTGAAAAAGCCCAACGTCAAATTCGCCTATCTCGGCGACTACGTCAACTCCCGCGGCGCGGCGGATATGGGGCTGCTTCCCGGCTTGCTGCCGGGCTATGTTCCGGTGGCCAGTCCGTCCGCTTTTGCGGCGGAATACGCCAACCTGGCGGCTGAGCCAGGCCTCGACGCGGTCCAGATACTGGACGCGGCGGGCAACGGGTCGCTGGGCGCGCTATACGCCGTGGGGGCAGATCCCGTGACTGCCTTCGGCGTGGACGCGGCAACCCTGAAGAACACCTTTGTCGTGGTGCAGGACATCTTCCTGACCGCAACGGCCGCCGTCGCCGACGTGGTGCTGCCCTCCGTGAGCCTCTACGAAAAGACCGGCACCGTCACGAACAGCTACGGCGACATTCAATTGGTAAAGAAAGCGGCGGACAAAGCCGGCACCAAGCCGGATTTCGAGATCATCGTCCGCATTGCCGGCGCGATGGGCGCGGATGTGAAGAAACTGGTTCCCTTCGGCCGAACGAACGGCGTTTCGGCCGACCTGGGCCAGTCGCGGGGCGCGCAGTCCGGCGAAGCGGATCGCCACGCCGTTTGGCTTACGGCCAACGGTTTGGAGCCGCGCCTCAGTCCCTTCGACCCGCTGGCGGTGCTCGATGAGATCGAGCGCCTGATTCCGTCCTATAAACTGGACAGGTTGAATCTGTTTGGCGGCAACGATTCGAAGTCCGAACCCGGTTTCGTTCCGGTGAGCGACCTGATTTCGGTACGCGATCTGATTCTGCCGGCTCACGACGGGTTGTTCACATCGGGCCTGCTGGGCGAACGCACCAAAGCGCTTACCGAGTTGCAGCAGTATCAGAATCGGGTCGTGGTGGAAGCCGCGGCCGACTAGGATGAGAAAAGCAATGAGAAAGGTCCAGCTTCCGTGAGCATCTTCTGGATATTTTTGCTGTTGAGCATCTTGAAAGTGGTGGTGGTGCTGGTCATCTTCCTCACCTCAGTCGCCTACACGGTGCTGCTCGAGCGTAAGTTGGTAGGGCGAATTCAAAATCGTTGGGGACCGAGCCGCGTCGGCCCCTTCGGACTGCTGCAGCCGCTGGTCGATGGCGCGAAGCTCTTCCTCAAAGAAGACATGATCCCTGCAGGCGTCTACACACCGCTTTATCTGCTGGCGCCGCTGATCGCATTGGGCTGTTCCCTGCTTTCGATCGCCGTGATTCCATTCGGCGAGCCGATCGTCTGGCACGGCGTGAGGCTTTTTGAAATCGCCGACCTCAATGTCGGCCTGCTCATCATTCTTGGCGTGACTTCGATCAGCGTTTACGGCATTGCGCTGGCCGGCTGGTCTTCGAACAACAAGTATTCGCTGCTCGGCGCCTTGCGCTCCTCGGCACAGATGATTAGCTACGAGCTGGCGCTCGGCCTGTCGCTGGTCGGTATTGTGCTGCGGACGGGTTCGCTTTCCCTGACCGAGATCGTCCGCGTCCAGAATGTGCATGGCATCGCCAGTTGGAACCTCTTCGGCGGCGGCCAGTTCATCGCGTTCCTAATCTATCTGACCGCGGCGTATGCCGAGACCAACCGCGCGCCTTTCGACCTGCCGGAAGCGGAAACGGAGCTGACCGGCGGCTACCACACCGAGTACAGCTCGATGAAATTCGCGATGTTTTTCATGGCCGAGTACGGCAACATGATTACGGTCGGCTGCGTGGCGACGCTGCTCTTTCTCGGCGGCTGGGGCAGCCTCATGGGTGACTTGATTCCGCCGCCGCAGAATTTCTTTCTCCACGCCGTCATGCCGATTGTGTGGTTCGTGGCCAAGGTCTTTGGGTTTCTCTTTCTCTACATCTGGGTGCGCGGCACGCTGCCCCGCTTCCGGTACGATCAGCTGATGGGCTACGGCTGGAAATACCTGGTCCCTGTGGCCATGCTCAACATCGTGGGAACCAGCCTGGCGATGGCTGTATTTCCGTAAGTTACAATCGACTTGACTCCATCGAAGCGCACCGCGTTTCCATTGCGTGTTGTCTCAAGTGAAGACCCAATGCACCTGATTCTCTTCCTCATCTTCGCGGGATTCTGTCTGGCCGGAGCGGTGAATCTGCTTCTCCAGACGCATCCGATCAACTCCGCCCTGTCGCTGATCGTGGTCATGAGTTCGCTCGCCGTGCTCTACCTGCTGCTTGGCGCGGAGTTTTTGGCGATCGCCCAGATCATCGTCTATGCCGGCGCGGTGATGGTGCTGTTCACCTTCGTCGTAATGCTGCTCAACGTCGGCGAAGAAGAGAAGACGCACGGCAGCAAAGTTGCCAAGATCGTCGGATTTCCCGCGATTTTCGTCTTCTTTTCCGTGATTACCACCGTCCTGCTCGAAGCTCAGAGGCGTCTGGATATGCTGAAGATGGGCGGAATTCAACTCTCCGACGCGATGACCACCATCCGGGAGTTGAGCCAGGTTCTCTTCACCGACATGCTGCTGCCCTTCGAGCTGACCTCGGTGCTGATTCTGATCGCCATCCTCGGCGCGGTCGCGCTCGCGCGCAAGGAGGGCCACTCCTGATGCATTCCTCTCTTTGGAACGACATACCCAGTTTCTGGTATCTGATCCTATCCGCGCTCCTGTTTTCGCTGGGCGTCGTCGGATTTCTCATCAAGCGCACACTCATCACCGTCTTTATGTCGATCGAGCTGATGCTCAACGCAGTGAATCTCTCGTTTGTCACGTTTGCCCACGACTGGCACCAGGTCAAGGGTCAGATTTTCGTCTTCTTCGTGATGATGGTTGCCGCCGCCGAGGCCGCCGTGGGCCTGGCCATCATCATCAGCATCTACCGCAGCCGCGCCACCCTGAATGTCGATCAGATCGACCTGATGAAGCTCTAACGAGACCGGAAACGCAACCCTATGACCGCACACCTCCATCTCTGGCTCATCCCGTTGTTGCCGTTCGCCGGTTTTCTGGTGAATGGGCTGCTCGGCAAGCGCCTGCCCAAAGCGCTGGTTTCCGCAGTGGCGCTGGGCTTTCCGCTGGCGTCGCTTGCGGTCGTTGTGCGCGCCTCGGTCCTGTTCCTGAGCCTGAAGCCACAGCCGATTGCCTGGGCGGTCACCTACGCAAGCTGGATCAACGCCGGTCCGCTGCACGTCGACTTTACGTTTCTGCTCGACCAGTTGACCGTGCTGATGCTGCTCATAGTTACCGGCGTCGGCTTCCTGATCCATGTTTATTCGGTCGGATATATGGCGCACGAGGACGGCTACTGGCGCTACTTCAGTTATCTGAACCTGTTCCTCTTCTTCATGACCGTGCTGGTGCTGGCCGAGAACTACCTGCTGATGTTCGTCGGCTGGGAGGGTGTGGGTCTGGCATCGTACTTGCTGATCGGGTTCTATTTCGAGCGGAAATCCGCAGCCGACGCCGGCAAGAAGGCGTTTGTCGTGAATCGGATCGGCGACTTCGGTTTTCTTTTGGGAATGTTCCTGCTGCTGTCTCAGTTCGGGTCGCTGAGCTTCACGCAGATCGGTGTCAGCCTTGCGGCCAATCCGGCGATGCAGGGCGGGATTCTCACCGCGATCGCGCTTTGCCTGGTGTTAGGCGCCTGCGGCAAGTCCGCGCAGATTCCGCTGTACGTCTGGCTGCCGGACGCGATGGAAGGTCCGACGCCCGTCTCCGCGCTGATCCACGCGGCCACAATGGTGACCGCCGGCGTCTACATGATCTCGCGAACGCATTTTCTGTTCGACCGCTCGCCCTTTGCGCTGGCGGTTGTGGCCCTTATCGGCGCGGCGACGGCGTTTTTCGCCGCGACCATTGCTTTGGTGCAGACCGACATCAAGCGTGTGCTCGCATACTCGACTATCTCGCAGCTCGGCTATATGTTCCTGGGCTGCGGCGTGGCGGCTTACTCGGCGGCGGTCTTCCACCTGATGACGCACGCTTTCTTCAAGGCTCTGCTCTTTCTCGCCGCCGGCTCGGTGATCCATGGCTTGAATGGCGAGCAGGATATGCGCAAGATGGGTGGACTGTGGAAGAAGCTGCCAGTCACATTCTGGACGATGACCGCCGGAGTCTTTGCCATTGCGGGGTTCTTTCCATTTGCCGGCTTCTTCTCGAAGGACGCCATTCTTTACGAGGCTTTCCAGCACGGCGCGCTGGGCAAGGGGCTTTACGTTGTGGGACTGGTCACCGCGCTCTTGACCAGCTTTTATATGTTCCGGCTCTGGTATCTGACGTTTTTCGGCGAGTCGCGCGCAACGGATCACGAGCATCATCCGCATGAGAGCCCTTGGTCGATGCTGACGCCGCTGGTGATTCTGGCCTTACTTTCGATCGGTGGCGGCTGGGTCGGCATTGAGCGATTCGGTGCCTATCTTGCGCCCGTGGTGGGTTCGGTCACTGATCCGGCGCTTGAGGCCGGGGGCAAGAGCCTCGATCTCACGCTCAGCGTGATCGCCGTGGTTGTCGCGCTGCTCGGTCTGCTGATTGCGCATGTATTCTACTTCCGCAAGAACGATCGCGCCGCCAAGCTGGCGGCCGCGGCATCTGGCCCGTATGGCCTGCTGGTTCATAAATACTGGATCGACGAGCTCTACCACAATGTCATCGTCACGCCGCTCGTGCTTGGCTCGCGCTACATTCTGGGCTGGGTAGGCGAGGGCGTCATTGTCCGCGGGTCGGCCTGGCTGCTCGGCGGCGTCGCCACGCTGCTTGGGGAACTGGTGCGGCGCTGGCAATCCGGCAATCTGCGCAGTTACTCGGCGTGGCTGGCGGCGGGCGCGGCGGCGCTGCTTTTCTTTGCGGTCGTGGGCGCTGTGTTGGGCATTGGCGGAACCGAACTTCGCATGGTTTGGGTGGGCCACTAGAACATGGACAATATCATCCTTTCGCAAATTCTGGTTACGCCGCTGGTTGGCGCCGCGCTGGTCCTGCTGCTGCCGGATCGGCGCAAGTTGTCTGCTGCAATTGCGCTCGCTTTCTCGTTGCTGACATTCTTCTTCACGCTTCATCTGCCGGCGCACTTTCAGTCCAGCGCCGCCGGCTTCCAGTTCGTGCAGGACATCCCCTGGATCGACCGGCCAGCCATCCATTACCACGTCGGCGTGGACGGCCTTTCGCTCTGGCTGGTCGTCCTCACCGGTCTGCTCGCGCCGGTCGGCGTTCTGGCCAGTTGGAAGACGATTCAGACTCGCAGCAAGGTCTTCTACGCGCTCTTCCTCGTGCAGCAGACCGCCATGCTCGGCGTCTTCGTCTCGCTGGACTTGATGCTCTACTACGGCTTCTGGGAGTTGTCGCTGGTGCCGATGGCGATCCTCATCGCCATGTACGGGCGCAATCTTACGGAAAACGGCGGCCCGAAGGCGGCGATTCGCTTCTTCTTATACACCTTTATCCCTTCCGCGCCGCTGCTGGTCGCCATCCTGTGGCTCTACGCCAAAACGCACAGTTTCCAGTTTGCGGATCTCCAGTCCGCCATTGCCAGCGGCAAATTCCCCGCCGGACCGCTTTGCTGGGCGGCGTTTGCCTTCCTGATCGCCTTTGCCGTCAAAGTCCCTGTTCTCGGCCTGCATGGCTGGCTGACCGATGTCTTCTCCGAAGCGCCAGTCGCCTTGGGTATGATCGTCGCCGGCAAGCTTGGACTCTACTCGCTGATCCGCTTCCACGTCGGATTATTTCCGGTGCAGGCGCGGCAGGCCGCTCCGTGGTTGATCGCGCTAGCCGCCATCGGCATTCTTTACGGCGCGCTACTGGCGCTGGTGCAGAAGGACTTCTGGAAGCTGCTGGCCTACGCGACGATCGGTAGCCTTAGCTTCTGCACTCTGGGCATCTACGGATTTACGCTTGCCGGCCTGGACGGCGCGGTCTACCAGACGATCAACGAAGGCGTGATCGGCGCGGCGCTTTTCATTTTGCTGGGGGTGCTCTACGACCGCTTCGGCACCAGTCAGATCAGCCTTTACGGCGGTCTGGCGAAAAGGACGCCCGTGCTCGCTACGCTTTTCGTCATTACCGGACTCGCGTTGGTCGGCCTTCCGCTCTTCAACGGATTCGTCGGCGAATTTCTGGTGCTCTCCAGCACCTTTACCGGCGTCGGTATGGGCTGGGGCGCGCTCGCGACGATCGGCGTGATTCTGAGCGCGGCGTACCTGCTCACCCTCGTGCAGAAGGTCTTCTACGGGCCGCAATCCGACATGGTTGCGAAACTTCCGGTACACGACCTCAACGGTCTCGAACAGCTCAATCTTTGGCCTTTGGCGATTTTGATGTTGGCGATGGGCGTTTTGCCGAATTTCTGGCTCGGCGCCATTGAGACTCGCGCCAAGGAGACCGCGGAAAGATCGGAATCGGCTCTGAGAACCCAATTGGACTTCCTCTCACAGCATGTCCTCGCCGCCCGGCTCAGAGCCGAAACGGAATCCGCGGGAGATACGAAATGACCCTTGACATCCTTCGCATCCTCCCGGAAGTCGTTCTCACCGTCACCGGCGTTCTCATCATGATGCTCGATGCCGCGATGGCCTCAGCATCTTCGCGCCGCTGGCTTGGCTGGGTGGGCGCCTTTGGCGTCACCGGCGCGCTATGGGTCAGCCTGCTGCAACTGACACTCCCGCCCGGCACCGCCTTCTCCGGCACTATCCAAACCGACGCGTTTTCGGTTTTCTTCCACGTCCTCATCTGCGGCATCGTCATCGTCGCGCTGCTGCTCTCGCTGGATACGCTTCCGGCCAACCAGCACCATCGCGGCGAATATTTCGCGCTGATGGTCTTCGGCGCGGTGGGTATGTGCCTGATGACCTCAGCTGTCGAGCTGCTGGTGGTCTTCATCGCCCTAGAAATCTCTTCGATCTCCACCTACGTCCTCGCCGGCTATCGCAAGAACAGCGGCAAAGGTCCGGAAGCCGCGATCAAGTACTTCCTGCTCGGCTCCTTCGCCACCGGATTCCTGCTCTACGGCGTGGCGCTGATCTTCGGCGCTACGGGCACAACGCAGATCAACGCTATCGCCGCCTTGATTCCTCAAGCGAACTCGTCGCTGGTGCTGGCCGCCTTCGCTTTGCTGATGGTCGGAGTTCTCTTTAAAGTCTCGGCCGCCCCATTTCACGTCTGGACGCCGGACGTGTACGAAGGCGCGCCCTCGCCTGTCGTTGCGCTGATGTCCACCGCGCCCAAGGCGGCCGCGTTTGCGCTGCTGATCCGCCTGCTCTACACCAGCTTCCCGGCGCTTGCGCCGATGTGGCAACCGCTGATGTGGATCGTCGCCGTGCTCTCGATGACCGTCGGCAATCTGGCCGCGTTGCGCCAGGACAATGTGAAGCGGATGCTGGCTTACTCTTCGATCGCCCACGCCGGCTATCTGCTGGCCGCGTTCGCCGGTCTCGGGTTGAGCGGCATCGCCGCAGCCAGCTTCTACACGGCCGCCTACGCGGCGATGAACGTGGGCATCTTCGCCGTGGTCACCGTCGTGAGCGGCTACGACGAGAAGCTGCCCCTGATTGGGGACTTCCGCGGCCTTATCTACCGCGTCCCGGTTCTTGGCGGACTGCTGCTCTTCTTCCTCACTTCGCTGATCGGCATTCCCTTCACGGCTGGCTTTTTCGGCAAGTTCTACTCGTTTTCGACGGCCTTGCAGGGCGGCGCCGTGTGGCTGGGCCTGATCGGCCTGCTCAACTCAGGCTTGGCGGCCGCGTATTACCTCAAGCTGGCGGTATCGGTTGCCCAGCCGCCGGCACCGGATGCGAACAAGCTCGGGGTCGTTGCGGCTCCGATCCGGATCGGCGCGGCGGTGGGAGCTGCGCTGGCTTTCTCGGCCGTCGCCACGCTCATTCTCGGCATCGCGCCTTCGCGAGTCCTTCACGGGGCCCAGGCCGGGGCGGATAGCTTCCGCAGGAAACCCGTTGAGGTTCCGCAAAACGTGCGCTGGATTCGCTAAGATTCGCTAATGCTCAAGCAGTTCGCGGTAGAACTCCGCCGCGAGACCCAAGACCCGTTCCTGTGTGTACCGCTCCAGAATCCAGGCCCTTCCGGCAGCGCCAAATCGCTTGCGCTTTTCCGGATTCCGCAGCAAATGCAGCACAGCCTCTGAGATCGCTTGCGGATTTTCGGGCGGAATCAGGAATCCCGTCACTTCGGGCAACACCGCGTCGCGCGCCCCCGTGGACTCGGTGGTAATCACCGCAAGTGCGCAAGCCGACGCTTCCAAGGCGACATTGGGGAACCCCTCGCGATGCGTGGGCAGTACAAAAACGTCCATCGCGCGGTAATACGGCGCGGTGTCGGCGACAAATCCCGTGCAGCGAATACGCGGATGCGCGGCGATTTGACGCCGCTGTGCCGCAACCAGCGCGTCCTCAGCCTCATCGAACCACCCCACCAGCAGCAGTTGGCAGCAGGGTTCCTCTTGAAGGATCGTCTCCAAGGCCACGAGCAACTCCGGAATGCCTTTGTCGCTGGTGAGGCGCCCCACGAATCCGATGACGAAATCCTCCGGGCCGAAACCGAATTGCTCCCGGAGATGGCTCGGACCGGGCGAAAACCGCTCCGAATCCACGCCGTTGCTGCTGCCGTCGCCCAGCAACCGCAGCTTTCTGTCCGGCGCGAGGCGAAGCAGGCGCGCCATGGCGCGAAGACTCGTGCTGTTGCAAAGAACCACATCGGCGCACCACGCCGCCACGCGCTCGGAATACTGCAAAAGCCGCCGCTTGACTCCCCGCGCGCCCTCCAGCTTCAATCCGCGCAGCGTATAGACGCGGTGAGGGACGCGCAAGAGCCAAGCCGCCACATTGCCAAGCAAGCCAGCCTTGGGTGTGCTGAAATCGGTGATTGCCGGTCGCAGCCGCAGCAGGATTGAAAAGACTTGAAGAAACGCGACCGTATCCGCGAATGGCGCAATTCCGCGCCGCATGGGAAGTGGCCACGCGGCTACGCCTTCCTCCGCCGCGATCTGGAACAGCGAATCGCCTGGGGACGAAATCAACGTGACATCGAAGCCCGCCAGACGCAGCGCCCTCAGGCGTCCCCGAAGCACCAGGCAAGTTTGGTCGCTGGTGACGCCGATGACCAGGCGCGGTCTCAGGCTCGCGGGACACACTTGCGCCACGCGGCGAATGGCACTGGATTGTGAGCTGGATTCCGGTGAGTCGATTCTCATCGCGACCATTTAGGAATACGCGACGCAGCCGGGGAGGAAGATGAGAAACTTACAATAATTTCAACTTAGTACACTGTCTTCGGTTCGATTTGGCAATAGTACCGGATTGGAATTGCCTCGTCTAGTCTCTTTCGCAAAATTGGAGTAATCTCGGAGGCATTCCCAACGAGCACGACTCCCGCGACTCCCATTTTGCCATCCGCCCTGCCATCGCCGATGAGGCCCATCAAGCTGCTGCTGCTGATCCCGCATCTCGGCGGAGGCGGCGCGGAACGCGTCGTCGCGCTCCTCGCGCGTTACCTCGATCCGCGGCGGTTTGAAGTCCATCTGGGACTGATCGCTCAGGATTTCGCTGGCGCGGATGCGCTGCCGGCTCATGTACAAGTCCACCGCCTGGAGCGCCATCGCGTCCGCCGCGCGGGGTTGGCGCTGGTCCGGCTCGCGCATCGAATCGAACCCGACATCATCCTGGGCGGCATGGCGCACCTGAACTTCCTGGTTCTGCTGCTGAAGCCGCTTCTGCCGCGCCGTACGCGGGTCCTGGTGCGCCAGAACACCACCGCCTCTTCCGCCGCGACATCGCGGAGAGTTCGCTTTGCGTACCGGCATCTCTATCCCCGCGCCGACGGCATTCTCTGCCAATCGCAAGCGATGGCAGACGACCTGGCGGATCGATTCGTGATTCCCCGGGATCGGCTCGTCGTTTTGGCCAATCCCATCGAAGTTCCGCCGCACACGGCAGCCGATGCCGGAAATCGCAATTTCTTCTGGCCTTCCGCGGGTTGGCCTAGAATTCTTGCCGTCGGCCGCCTGTCGCCGGAAAAGGGCATCGACCTGCTGTTGCGCGCCTTCGCCCAGATCTTGCCGCAGTTTCCCAGAGCGCATCTCGCAGTTCTCGGCGTTGGACCCGAAGCGGCTGCCCTCAAGATGCTGTCGCGGGAGCTGCTGCTCGAAGACACAGTCACATTCGCCGGACACAGGCAAGACCTGGCCGATTGTTACGCCGAAGCAACTCTGTTCGTTCAGCCCTCCCGTTACGAAGGCATGCCGAACGCGTTGCTCGAGGCCGGTGCCGCCGGCCTGCCTATCGTCGCGACGCCCAGCTCCGGCGGCGTCTGCGACTTGCTCCGGTCCGCACCGGGAACCTGGCTTTCGGCCGAAATCACCTCCGACTCACTGGCCCGGACGATCACCGATGCCCTCGATTCGCTAAAACCGCCGGGCGAGGCGCCAATGCGCTTCCCCCACGCTTTTCTCACGCCCTTTGAGGCGCAGACCGCCATCGCGGCTTACGCGGAAACCATGGAGCGATTCGCCGCGCCCCGCGGTCCCATCCACATCGCCATGCTGATCCCCACCATCGACGCGATTGGGGGCGCCGAACGGCAGGTAATCCTGCTGGCGCGGGAACTGGCCGCACGCGGCTACCGGGTCACGGTTGTCGCGCTTTCCGGCTCTGGAGGCGCGGCGCTCGCTGAATTGTCCCAGGCTGGCGTCGAGTTTCTGGCGCTGGAGATGCGCAAGGCCTGGATCGATCCCCGCGGATGGCTGCGCTACCTCGCCTGGTCGCGCCGCAATCGGCCCAACGTACTTCACACGCATCTGCCTCACGCCACCTGGTTTGGCCGCTGGGTCCGGCTGCTGACCCCGATCCGCGTCCAAGTCGACACCATACACACGAGTCACACCGGAGGAAGGGCGCGGCAGTTCGGCTACCGCATCAGCGGGTTTCTCTCGAGTCGCGTCACCTGCGTCAGCGCCGCGGTGGCCGGCGCCGCGACGAAGCTGTCGCTCAGGCAAAACCTGAGCATTCTACCCAACGGGGTGCCGATTCCCGAGGTCCGGCCCAAGCGCCCTGCCGTCCCCAATCCGTTCCGCTGGATCGCCGTTGGCCGCCTTTCTCCGGTGAAGGACTACCCAACGCTGCTGCGCGCCTTCGCGCAACTGTCCGGCGAACCGAGCCTCGCAATCGCCGGTGCCGGGCCGGACGAGACTGCCCTGCGCGCTCTCGCCGCGCAGTTGGGCATTGCCGCCCGCGTCCAGTTCGCGGGATTTCAGACCGAGGTGACGCCGCTTCTGGAGCAAGCCGACGCTTTCGTCCTCAGTTCCCGGTGGGAGGGCTTACCGGTTAGCGTGCTCGAAGCGGAAGCCGCGCGGCTGCCGATCGTCGCGACGGACGGCGCAGGAACGCGCGAGGCCATGCTGCCGGGCGAGACCGGCTTGCTCGTTCCGGTCGGCGACGTGGGCGCTTTGGCGCGGGCCATGGCGGCCATCATGGCCATGCCGCACGAGGAGCGCACCGCGATGGGCAATCGCGGCAGGCATTTCGTTGAAGGGACCTTTTCCCTGGCGGCAATCGCGAATCGATGGGAAAGCCTCTACCGCGACCTGCTGCGAATGCATCCCAAACCGGCCCGGTGGAACTAGAAATGGAGCTAGGTCTGGAGCGATCCCCATCGCCGCCGCAGCCGCGCCACGCGAATGCGCAGCAACAGCCGCGCGTGAAAGAGCCGGTCGCCCATCGTCCGCTCCCGCGCGGGCCATTCGCGCAGTAGTCGGTCGACCGAGGTAAACTGCGCCGAGTGCCGTTCCAGGAAGCTCTGCAAATCCCGCACCTGAGCGTCTGTGGCCGAGTTGGCGTGGAGGCAAATCGTCCAAACTCCCGATGGCTTCGCGACCGGTTCCCAAAGCTGCTGCGGAATCCACGCGACCCCGAGATGCTGAAACGGCTCCGTTGCGAATCCATCCGAGATCGCGTCGATCCCTTCGCCGCGCAGAACGCGCAGAGTCGTCTTATCGAAGCCATGCCGCGGCGCAACCCAGATGCGCGGATGCAATCCCTCTGCGCGGAGCTTCGCCAGGCCGCTCCGAATCCATTCCCGCTGCTTTTCCTCCATCGCGCCGGCGAACTCCGTCCACTCGTGCAGCGGAATCAGGCTGCGGCCGCGCGTCGCGCACACGTGCCGGTAGCCGTGCAGCCCGATGGTTGTGCCAAAGGCCTCGAGTTGGCGCATCTGCTCCCAAAAGTCCGGATCCGGCTCATTCCGATCGAGGTCCGCATCGGCATTTTCCGGAACCACGGCCAGGATCGGGCTCAGCCGGTGTTGGCGCAAGAGCGGCAAAAATCGCTCCCAGCGAGCGCGGTCCATAGTGGGACAAAGATCGTCGAAGCGGAGGAGGTACTGCGCAGGCGGCCGGCTCATACCGGCTCGCCTTGCGCTGGCGGCATCAGCCGGTAGGCCCAGTAGCAGAGAAACAGAAAAGCGGCGACAGTCCAAAGGGAGGTCGCCAGCGCGATGCCGGCTACGCCATAGCGGCGCATCAGAACCACATTCAGGATCACGTCCAGCACGAGATTGATGATGCCGCAATACAAAATCAGCGAAGTCTTGCGAATCGCCACCAGATACCGGTAGTAGACCCGGCTGACGACGTAGAACGGCAACTGAATCGCGTACATGGCCAGTACCGGGGCCACCGCCGCCGTGTCTCGTGGGCCGAAGACGCCATGCTGGAAGGTGAGCCGGATGAGCCAGTGCGAGGCGAAGATCATCGCCAGCGCGACCGGCGCGGAGATGAGCGCGGTCAATCCGGCGTAGGTATTCATAGTATGGCGGCAGCCGGCCCAGTCCCGGCGGGCTACCAGTTGCGAAAAATACGGCGTCACCGCGGTCGCAATGGCCCCGGCCAGTAGATTCAGAATCACGCTCACGAAGCGGTTGGCGTAAGCCAGCGTGGCCACGCTGCCGGAACTGAGCGAGGCCGCCATCCCCTGATCGACCAGCAAGCCTCCGGAAGCCACCAGACCGCTGAGCAGGATCGGGCCGTATTGCCCAGCCACTTCCCGCGCCGCACCCGTTGCTCCATGCCAGCGCAGATGGAACCGGTAGCCGTGCGTGTGCATCATCCACACCATTAACAGCGCGTGGATCAGCGCCCCGGCCAGATTCGCGTAGACCAGCGACCATATTCCGATTCTCGGAGCGAGCAGCCAAGCTCCCAGGACGATCGTCAACGGCGTGGCCATGGGAGCCAGCGCCGGCCACGCAAACTGATCGAAGGTATTCAGCACGGCGGTGCAGTTGGACGCTATGCCGGCGATCGGCACTACCGGCAACAGCGCATAGAACATGGTCTCCGCGAGCAATAATTTCTCGGGCGAGAAATGCGGCACCACCAGCGGGAAGAAGAACCGCGCCAGAAGCGCCATCGCCAGCGAACCGGCGGCGAGCAGCAGGCAGATCCAGACCATCGCGCTCGACAGCAGTTGCTGCGCCTTGGTTGCGCCCTCCTGCTCCCGGACGCGCACCAGCGTGGGGATCAGCGCCTGATTCATCGACTCCGAGAACAGATTCACCAGCAGCCCGGGCACCAGAAACGCAATCAGAAAGGCGTCCATCGCGTCGCTGCGCCCGAACACGCCAGCCACGACAAATTCCTTGCCCGTGGCCACCAGTTTCACCAGAACGCCGGCCAGAGTCACCGCGGCCGCGGCGCGAAAGATGCGCCGGTTCACGCTTGGTCCCGCGCGGGGAACCGGATTGGCGGCGGGAATGGGGAAGGGCTTTGGCATCGGGCTGTCGCAAGTCTAACCGCCCGCGTGCGCGGGTGCCCGAATTGCGTGCGGCTCCCTTCGCGAGAAGATCGCGGTCACCGCTTCCGGTCGCTCTGCCGATAAGCGCGCCGCCAAGACCATCACACCGAAAAGCAACCAGGTGGCGCGATTCTCCTCGACCGAGCCGACCATCGAGGTCAACGACCATACCGCCAGCGTGGTTACCAGTGCAACCCGCAGCAATCCCTCCGTCTTGCCGAGCGCCCAACTCACTGAGGTCACAATCGCCGCCAGAATTGCCGTCCCCAGCAAGCCGCCCGTCACCAGCACGGCCATCACCGTGTTGTGCGCCGTGTCGCCCGGCGACAAGCCAGCCGCCGTGGTGAAGGTTCCGGCCCCCGAGCCCCACCAGGGCGATTGCCGAAAGGCGTGCCACCCCGCATCCCAAATATTCAGCCGGTCGTTCCAGTCGCCGCTGCCCACTTCCTGGGGAATCGTCGCCAGCCGGTCGAGCGTCCCGGCCGGGACAAAGAGCCAAAGCGCGCCCAGCATGACCGCAAGGGCCACGAAGACGGCGGACGCGGCGCGCGGACGGGCCATCGCGAGCAGCACCGCCGATCCGAACAAGGCCGCCACTGCCGCCGAAAAACCGCCCCGCGAAGCCGTCAACAGAACCGAAAGCAATCCCGCCGGGACATAGCCGATCGCCGCCAACCGGACCGTCCATCGCTTCTCCGTGACGAAAAGCAGCGCCGCCAGGGGAAAACCCAGGTCGAGAAAACGCGCCACATCGTTCGGATCCTGTCCGGAAGCCACAAACCGGATCTGGCCGACAGCGACGGCGCTGGCCGAGGTGAAAGCGGCAAAGGTCAGCGCGGCCAGCACCCAGCAGCCAGCCACAAACGCTCGCAGCATCCCGCGCAGGTCTTCGGCCGTTTCGGCAACCTCCCAGATCAGCCAAACCGCCATCATGACCTGGAAATAGGAGCGAATCTTTGCGAGAGTCGCCTCCTGGTCCACCGTCCAGAGGTAACTGAGGGCGAAGTATAGGTAGAGCGCCAGCACCAGCCACTGCACCGGCCCCGGCCGCCGCACCTCGCGGCGCATCAGCACGGAAAACACCGCCGCCGGCAACAGCAAGAGCCCGACAATCCGCGCCACGTTGCCAAACGGCTCGCCGAGGTCCAGCGAATACTCCCATGGCACGGCAAACGCAAATAGCGTCATCAGTCCGACTGTCATTATGCGCATCGCCGCACCCCCTTGTCCTGAAAATCGCTGGGTCCTGAAAATCGCTGGGTCGTGAAAATCGCTGGGCCGTTAGAATCGCTGAGAATACACCAATCCGGCGTAAATCGAGACGCCGATCGCCGACTGAATCGCCGATTCCAGGCTTTTGTTCATCAGATTTCTCGCCGTACTGTCCGGAACGAACAAAATGTCGCGGTCGCGCACCGGCTCGTCGGGATCCTGACCGCGAATCATCCGCTTGAGATTGAGCGTGGTCAGCGTCCGGCCGCCGGCCTGATCGCGAATCAGAATCGCTTTCGCGGCGGCATTCGGCGTCGCGCCCCAGGCCAGCGAAAGCGCCTGCACGACCGTCAATCCCTGCACCGGATCGACCGCGAACCCGCCTGGACGGGTCACGTCTCCAACCACGTACACCAGCCCCGCGCGGCTCACCAGCACCGTATCCCCAGGCGCAAGCTCGGGGTTGTGATCGGCCTTTTTGTCCGTCCCCGTGGGGTCCAGAACATAGGGATGCCTCGTCTGCGGGTCTTCGCGAGGAAAAACGCTCACCAGCCGCCCCGCATTGGGCGAGAGCCCGCTTGCGGCGGCGATCAGATCGAGCAGCCGATGGTGGGCCGTAAACGGGTAGACTCCGGGGCGTGTTACCTCGCCCATCACGCTCACGTCCTGCCCGGCGGCGTTGGTCACCAGCAGCGAAACCTGCGGATGGAGCAGCATTCCCTGGTTGAGCAGCGCCTTTTCGATCGCCCGAGCAGCCTGTGGCTCGGCCATCCCCAGCACTTTGACCCGCCCGATCAGCGGCAACTCCACCGTTCCATCCGCCGCCACGCGCACCTGGGAGTGAAACTCCGGCAGATGAAACTCGCTGACTTCCAACAAGTCGCCGGCGCCGATCGGGAGCGCCATGGCCACGCCCCGAGAACGCACGTCTTGCTCAGGCAATCCCTGAGCGGGAGCAGGTTGCGCGGCATTCCAGACGGGCGGCGCGCTCCTGGCATCGGGCCGCGCTCCGGCTGGCGCATCCTCGGGCAGCTTCACCACGCCGCTCGGCAATCCCTGCGTATTCGGAGTCGGCGCCTGCCCGAATCCGCTCGAAGCCGCCAGCAGGATCAACAACACGGCCAGGCCTTTCAGGCGACTGCCGTTGCCACCTCCGATTCCGGCATCTGGCCAAAACGCTTCCAGCGCCAACGCCCCGCCGACCGACGCCCAAATTCCCACAAAAAAAGTAATCGCCAGGTAAAGCGGCGTATCCGGAGCCACCGGCTTGAATGGAACTCTGGCAAAATCAACCACGGTGACGCTCGACGCATGAACTCCGGCCGACAGTCTTGCGTCCTCGATTCTCTGCCTCAGCCGGGAGCACAGCTCCCGCCCCGACAGCGCCTCTTGATGCAGAACGGTGTACTCGATGGTGGCATCGCCTTGCGCCAGCCCCGCCGCCATGCGCGCATCGAGCTGCTTACGCAGCAGGGATTCGCGATCCACCGCCGCTTTCCAGGTCCGCGCGAAAGCCTGAAGCAGATTCGCGTCTTCCGCGCCAATTTGTTGATTCAAATCCGTTTCGGCCCGCGCCAGCTCCAAGACGCGGGGATAATTCGGGCCATGCTCCGCCTTCAACTGCGCCATTTCCACATCCACCTCGCTCAACTGCTGCCGCAGCTTTTGGGACAGAGTCGCGCCGCCCGGCCCCATCTCCGCCTCCAACTCCGGATTGGCCGCCAGCACCTGCTCGGGATTGCCCAGTTGCGCCTCGCGGTAAAGCGATTCGCGTAGAATCCGGTCGCCGCTGGCCGCGATCCACTGCCGCTCCGCGTCGTCGACCGCATCCACGGTCGCGTCCCGCAAGGTCTCTGTCGGCTGGCCGCCGGGCACCGTCTGCTGCACGGTCAGGAAGCCATGCTTCCGCTCGAACTCCGCCAGCGCCTTTTCCTGGGCCTCCGTACGCGCGGTCAGCGTCTTCAACTGCCCCTCCAGCCACGCCGAGGCGGTTTCGGTCGCATCGATGCGGCTTTCCCCCTCCTCGGCCTCGTAGTCGCGCACCAGCGCATTCACTACCGCAGCCGCTTGCGCCGGATCCTTGCTCCGAAAACGAATTTCGATCAGGAGCGTCCTGGGCAAAGTACGCACGGTTAACTTCTTGGCAAAGGTGTCGAGCAGATAGCCCTGCGCCTCCGGCGTCGGCTTCGCGGGATCGAATCCGGAAAATCGCTGGGCGAATTTGCGGCTGAACGCGGGCGACTCGTAGAGCTTCAGCTCGCGGACGACGCGCCACTCCAGCCGCTCGCTGCGCATCACGTTGGCCATCGTCTCCAACTGTAGCGGCGTGCTCAGAATGGAAGCGGGAGCCAGCGTTTCCGCCGCGTCCACGGTCAACGAAGTTGCCGGCTGCATGCGCAGCGCGACCTTGGACGAAGCCTCGTACTGATTGGGTGCCAAGAGGCAATAGGCCACGCAGAGGAGCAGCATTGCGGCCATGCTGCTCAGGCAAAATCGACGCCTGCGGCGCAGTATCCCCATCAACTCCCGCAGCGAATACGTCTGGCGCCCGCCTGCGGAATTGGGCAACGCGTGAGGCGAATTCCGTTCAGCATCGGGAGCGGGAGAATCGGCCACGCAACACCCTCAAGCCAGGAACACTCGGGTTCCAGCAAGGTATGTAAGCGCAGATGGGAAAAATCAAATCAAGTGGTGCAAGTGAAGATACACAGCAGTGTCTTCGATTCGAACCGTTCCGTCAAATGTTCTTTTCGGGAGCGCCGAATCCGTTCACGGATGTGTGGTCTAACGTTTTTTCCCGTTCCCTATTCCCTGCTTCTCCGATACCACTCGACCGTCCGCCGCAAACCCTCTTCCAGGGTCACCGACGGCGCATACCCCAGCAGTTCCCCAGCCAGCGTAATATCCGCCAACGAATGTTTGATATCCCCGGCCCTTTCGGGTGCGTAGGCGACCGGCCCTGCGTAACCCGTAATCCCGCGCAGCACTTCGACCACCTCATTCAGCGTAATGCGAACGCCTGTCGCCACATTCATCACGCGCCCGGAGACCAACCCGGCCGGAGCCTCGGCCGCCAGCAAGTTCCCCTCGACCGTGTTCTGAATAAAGGTAAAATCCCGGCTCGTTTCGCCATCCCCGTAGATCGTCGGCTGCTCGCCAGCCAGCATCTTGCGGCAAAAGACCGCCAAAACCCCGGAATACTGCGAAGCCGGGTCCTGATACGGTCCAAACACGTTGAAATACCGCAGCGAAACCGTCTCCAGCCCATATACGCGCGCAAACGAACGCATGTAGTACTCGCCGGTCAGTTTGGCCACGGCGTAGGGCGAAATTGGATTCGGCAGCATCTGCTCATGCTTGGGCAACGTCGGCGTATCTCCATAAGCCGAGGACGATGCCGCGTACACCACGCGCCGGACCCCGGCTTCCTTCGCCGCCCAGAGCAGATTCACTGTGGCGTCCACGCAGGCCACATTCGATCCGATCGGGTCCAGCACCGAGCGCGGAACGGAAGGCAGCGCCGCTTCGTGGAAGATCACTTCGACGCCCGCGCACACCGCGCGGCATACATCCAGATCGGCCAGGTCGCCTTCGACAAACTCCATCGCTTCGAGGCCAAGCAGGTTTTCGCGCTTTCCGGTGGCAAAGTTGTCCACTCCGCGAACGGCATCCCCGCGCGCCACGAGCGACGCCGCAATCGACCGCCCAATAAACCCCGCCGCGCCCGTTACCAGATACTTCGCCAAGGCACACTCCTTCAAGACTCCAGAAATCAGAATACAATCCAGCCCACAAAACTCCCGATTCGCCGCGCGCCCGCATTACAATCGGAAGCCATGACCACCGCGCCGCATCGCTCCGCTGTTTTCGCCCTATCCGCGTCTTTCCTCCTCGCCGCCACCCTGTCCGCGCAGGCCCCGCGACCCGAGCTCACTCCGGAGCAGAAACAGGCGCTGATCGCCAAGCGCGAATCCATCGAAGCCGAGCTCGAATCCATCGCCATTATCGACCGGAAAGTCATGGTCCCCATGCGCGACGGCAAGCGCATGGCCGCCGACATCTATCGCCCTAAAGATACGTCGAAAAAGTACCCCATCATCTTCAGCCGCACTCCCTACAACTTCAACTTCTGGGACGTCCGCCTCGGCACCTACCGGGATATGTCCAACGAACTCGACACCGTCAAGCGCGGTTACGTGCTGGTCGAGATGAACGAGCGTGGCCACTTCTTTTCCGAAGGCAACTACGACATCCTCGGCGCGCCGCTCACCGACGCCGACGACCAGTTCAACTGGATGAGCGCCCAGCCCTGGTCGAACGGCAAAATCGGCCTCATCGGCTGCAGTTCCACCGCCGAATGGCAGATGGCCGCGGCCTCGCTCGGCAACAAGGCGCTTACGACCATCATCCCCGAGAGCTTCGGCGCCGGCGTCGGCAAAGTCGGCCCCTACAACGAGCAGGGCAACTGGTACCGCGGCGGAGCGGTGCAGATGCTCTTCATCGACTGGCTCTACGGCGAGCAGAATCAGGTGCGCCCGCAGTTCCCCGCCCACACCTCGCAGGCCGACCTCATCGCCGGCTCCAAACTCTTCGACCTCGCGCCGCAGCTTCCGCCCGTCGACTGGGCCAAGGCCTTCGAGCATCTGCCGGAAAAAGACATCATCTCCGCCGTCGGCGGCCCGCGCGGCATCTTCGCCGACAAAATGCCAGACACCACTGGCGGAGCCATGATCGAGCGCACACCCAACGATCCGGCCTGGCGCAAAGGCGGCCTTTGGCAGTCGGACACCATGCCCATCAACGTACCCGGTCTGTGGGTGATGACCTGGTACGACGTCTCGATCGGGCCCAATCTGGCCGCCTACAACTTCGTCCGCAGCCACGCCAAAGGCGAAGCGGCGAACGAACAATACGCCATCATCGCGCCCACGCTCCACTGCGGCTACAAGCGCGCCACGGAGCACACTAAAGTCGGCGAGCGCGATATGGGCGACGCGCGGCTCGACTACGACGAAATCACCTACGCCTGGTTCGACCACTTCCTCAAAGGCGACGACAATGGAGTGCTCCAGAAGACGCCCAAAGTCCAGTACTACACCATGGGCATGAACAAGTGGCAGCACTCAGACACCTGGCCGCCCACCGGCGCGCAGGCGGTCACGCTCACCCTATCTAGCGATGGCCACGCGAATACGCTCAACGGCGACGGGACGCTCACCGCGCCCAAATCGCCGCTGCTCGCCTTCGCCGGCGAAAGCGAGCCCGCGAAACCCGACGCGAAATCGGACACCCCGGACACCTTCACCTACGATCCCCTGCACCCCACGCCCAGCTACGGAGGCAACGTCTGTTGCGCCGCCAACACCATCCCAGGGAACGGCGGCGCGCTCGACCAGCGCAAGATGGAAGAGCGCCCGGACATCCTCGTCTACACCTCCCCGGCGCTGACCGCCGACGCCGAGCTCTCCGGCCCCATCACCGTCACGCTCTACGTCTCCTCCGACGTCAAGGACACCGACGTCACCGCCAAGCTCATCGACGTACTCCCCGACGGCACGGCCTACAACCTCGACGAAACGATTCAACGCCTGCGCTACCGCGAAGGCGACAACCGCGCCGTCTGGCTCGAAAAGGGCAAAGTCTACAAAGTCACGCTCACGCCCATGAACACCAGCAATCTCTTCGCCGCGGGGCACAAAATTCGCCTCGAAGTTGCCGGTTCCAACTTCCCCCGCTTCGACCGCAACCTCAACACCGACGGCAACAACTACGACGAAACCGAGGCCGTCATCGCGCACACCTCCATCCATCACAGTGCTCAGTATCCAAGCAGCGTCACCGTCACCGTCGTTCCCGCGCATGATGCGGCGAAAGTACCGTGAACCGCCGCACCCGCCAACGCGAACGCCCACGATTTAGAATCGAATGAACAAGATGACAACCGCCGCCGTCCCACTCGCAAGCCGCATTGTATTCCTGAAGCGCAAGATGGAAACCCGCGAAGCCCGCATCGGCATCGTCGGCATGGGCTATGTCGGCCTGCCTCTCGCGCTGCTCTTCAGCGGAGAAGGCTTTCGCGTCACCGGTTTCGACATCGAGCCGGCCAAAGTGGCCAAGCTCAACGCCGGTGGCTCGTACATCGTCCGCATCCTTCCCGAATCTATCCAGGAAGCGCAGAAATCCGGCTTCCGCGCCACCTCGAACTACGCCGACGTGGCCGAAATGGACGCAGTCATCATCTGCGTCCCCACCCCGCTGAACGAGTACCACGAGCCGGACCTGAGCTACGTTACCGGCACCGTCGAATCCATCGCGCCCTGGGTCAAAGAAGGCCAGCTGATCGTCCTCGAAAGCACCACCTACCCTGGGACGACCGAAGATCTGGTCGTTCCACGCCTCGAATTCGGCAACCGGAGCGGCCTCAAAGTCGCCCGCGGCGCGGATGATGCCGGCATCCACGTAGCCTTCAGCCCGGAACGCGAAGACCCCGGCAACGACTCCGTAGCCCGCCACGACATCCCCAAAGTCGTCGGCGGCTGCGGCCCGGTCGCCTCCGAGCTGGCCGCGGCCATGTATGGGGCCATCTTCCGCCGCGTCGTGCCGGTCAGCTCACCCTCAGTGGCGGAGATGACCAAGCTCCTCGAAAACATCTACCGCTGCGTCAATATCGCCCTGGTCAACGAGCTCAAGCAGCTCTGTATGCGCATGGGCATCGACATCCACGAGGTCATCGACGCGGCCAAGACCAAACCCTTCGGATTCCAGGCCTTCTACCCCGGTCCCGGTCTCGGTGGCCACTGCATCCCCATCGACCCCTTTTACCTGAGCTGGAAGGCCAAGCAGTTCGACTTCCACACCCGGTTTATCGAGCTGGCCGGCGAAGTCAACACCGCGATGCCCTACTTCGTCCTCGACCAGATCGCCAACGGCCTCAACGACCACGCCAAGTCCATCAAGGGCAGCAAGATTCTGGTCTTAGGCCTGGCCTACAAACGCGACATCGACGACCTGCGCGAATCGCCTTCGCTAACGATTCTGGAATTGCTGCGGGAAAAGGGCGCCGTCGTGGCTTACAACGATCCGTTCTTCCCCACCGTGGGCCAAGGTCGCCACTACGCCCTCAACATGACCAATACGCCCCTCGTCGACTTAGGCCAATACGACGCGGTCGTCATCGTCACCGACCATACCAGCTATAACTATCGCGAGATTGTGGAGCAGTCGAAGCTGGTCATCGATACGCGGAATGCTACTAAGGGTATCATCTCAACTAAAATCCTGCGTTGTTAACATCTCTCATTCGACTTATGGGGTGGCCATAGAATTACGTGAAACTGTTCCGGAATCAGCAAGAATCTACCTTAAGTCCGAATTTGGGCCAATTTCTAATGACTGGCCCGCAGTTTCATTCTCCAAGAATTCAGTCGGAGTTAAGCTGAGGAGCGCTTATAACCCGGCGACTGACCTCATCGTTTATGTCGGAACGAGCAATCCAGCAACAACCGAAAATCCTAAGCATCGCAGGCGGCTGCTCTCGGCAGTCCGGATCGATCCGCATACCATTTACGACACGCGTGACCTGATCCCTGCGAAGCGCTGGGAAGAATCTCAGGAGAAGTATAGGGGCAGGTGGGACAAGTCGTTTCCCGTCCTCAAGGCTTGGGAGTTCTCCGATTTTCCGTCAGCGCCGGACACCCTTGGAGCCGCCTACACTCGACTAGGCTTCATGGAAAACCGCGGAAATGTCGTCGAGCTAATTGGCGCAGAAAAGACCCCCCTGTCCAGTCTGTCTGTGTTGGAGGTACAGCTTGTTCTTCAGGACAAAGCCAAGGTCTTCGAAGACAAACGAGACTTCAAGAACCTTCCCTTTGAATTGCGCCGATTTCTTGGGATTCTTAGAGACAGGCTCAAGGATCGAGTGAAGGCGAGCGGAACACAAAGCAGCCGAACCACCCCCATAAGATTTCTCGACGCCGACATAGATATATTGCTCGGGAAGAAGTGGGAGGGCCAAAGGCAGAGATGTGCGCTGTGTGACGGAAAGATTGAGCTTCGTGCCTCCAATCGGCTCCTACAGGGTTCGGTCGACCGAATTGACAGCGCTTGCCCCTGGTATGACGAAAAGAATCTACAGATCACGCATCTGGCCTGCAATCTGGCTAAGAATGATGCAACGAATGAAGAATTCGAAGAATGGCTGGCCATAGCGAGGTTCGAAGCGGTATCCGAGGCTGAGGCAATCAAATAGCTACTTTCTAGTCCGAACCATGGGAGTTTAAGGCAAGAATAGCTAATTTACGGTCACAACCCACGGACAAGCTTCGCAAACGCCTCGCTCAGCACAACCCGAATCGGCGTTCTAGCAACGCTCAGCACGCCGGATTCAACGGGATGCAGCCCGTCCGTGCCCGCCGGCCAAGCCCGGCGGCGGATTGGGTCTAGAGTACAGATGTTTTCCGCTCCAAACGCCAGATAATCGCCGATCTTTTCCTGCAACTCGCTCAGCGTGATTTCGCTGCCAAGTATCTCGATCACGACCAACGGCGGAACATCGAGAATCGGCCCAAACTTCGCCTCCTTGCGTACCGCAACAATGTCCGGAACCCGCACCCGCGTCCGGGAGACCCGAGTCCGAAGCGTTGGGAAGACCTCCACTTGCCATTCGTCGCGATGCAGCATGAAGACAAAGGCAAAATACCCAAGATGCACGGAGCGGCCCTTTTCGCCGACGCACCGCTCCACCACCCGCCCATCCACATATTCGCAATCCGGGCTGTAGCTGGTTCTCAGGTATTCCCCTAGAGAAATACACGATTCGTCCGGGTATCGTTGGGGCCAGGTCGCCATGCCTCCAGTATCGTTCCATTTGCGTAATACGCCCAGCCGGTAGACTGAAATCGTCAGTCGAATCAGGAGCCAGAATGCCCGCCGCGCCAGCCGCCGCCACCATACGACCAGCCACCCGCGAAGATTACCCGCAGTGGCTCACGCTCTGGCAAGGCTACAACCACTTCTACGGCCGCAGCGGCCCCACCGCCCTGCCCGAAGCCGTAACTGAAACCACCTGGTCCCGCTTCTTCGACGTCTATGAGCCGATGCGCTGCCTGGTCGCAGAACAAGGCGGTAAGTTAGTGGGCTTCGTCCACTATCTCTATCACCGCAGTACGCTCGCCATCGCGCCCTACTGCTACCTGCACGACCTCTTCACCGATGAAACCCTGCGCGGCCAGGCATCGGCCGCAAGCTCATCGAAGCCGTATACGCCGAAGCAAGAGCGCAAGGTGCGGCCCGAGTCTACTGGCTCACCCACGAAACCAACGCGACAGCCAGAAAGCTCTACGACCAGATGGCCGAGCTCTCCGGCTTCCTCGTCTACCGCAAGAACCTTCCCTAGCGGCTAAACCCTAAACCCTATTCCCTGCCTTTGCGTTCATACTCCGGCACAAACGGCTTCAGGTTCATGATGTAGTTGATGTCTGTAGCCACGTCAATCGTTTGCCCATCCACCACATACGGCTGGTACTTCCACTTCGATACCGCGCGCGAAACCGCGTCGTAGACCGCGTCCGGCGGATGCGGCACCAGCTTCACGGAACCATCCTTCTGGATCACCACCGGAATCGTCTCCGTGCCGATATTCGGCTGATGATCCGGCGTCAGCGGCACGGAAGCTCCCACTTGAAAGACAGGGACGAGCGGCGGATCCCCGGGCTGCCGCTCGTAAGGCTGCGCCACCGCGCCTTTACCGGGCGCAACCAGTGCCGCATCGGCGGGAGCAAGAGGTTCCAGCAGCGTGACCTTCATCTCCGCCATCAGCAATCCTTTGACCGAGAGCTTCACATCCCGAGAGACCCAATGTTCCCCAAACTTCTGCTGCTGGTTGAACAGCACCGCTGTCTCGCCGTACGAGAGCAGCCGCACCCGGTTCGCGTCGTCCAGGCAGCTCCTGGGAAACATCGCATCCGCATCGCCATCGCCCGCGTATGGCTTCGGATCGGTCACATAGACGCAGCTCAGCATCACGCCCATGTTCACCCGCTTCAGCGTCATCTCGTACTCCGGCTTGATGTTGCCCGCCTGGTAGAGCGGCTGGATCACGGTTCCGGCAACCTTGTCGTCCAACTGGCGGTAATCGAAAGGATCGCCATTCGTCTTGGGGCGGAAGCGCTCCAGCCGCGATACGCTCCACTCGGTGCCGTTGAACGCCTCGACGGAACTCTTATACACGCGCTTCCACCGGTAGCGGCCCACGGACCACTCTTCCATCGTGCCGGTGAGCAGTTTGGGCAGCTTGGGGTCCTGAAAGGTGAAATCGACCTTCAGGTGAAACGGCCCGACATCCTCGCCGTCCAGCCCGCTCACCTTCTGCCCTGCCGCGACGATCGCGTGCGCCTCGGCGCTCAGGTCCGCCGGTTGCGCGGATACGGGAACCTGGCCGGCAGCCGGCGCCGCCTGCGCCAAGCAGCGCCCTGCACCCAGGTCCATCGCCACGCAAAACAGCAGCGGCAACGCTACCGCCATCCCGCTACGGCCGGCCACGCGCCGGAATCCGATGTTTGGCATCAAAACGCCACTCCCTTCGGCTCCATTTGGAGCCCGCAATTCCAGCCATCTGCAACTATAAATGGATTTACCGGGCCACTTCCCTTCTCATCCGGGCGATCGGCGTTACCGCGGCTGCGAGCCCTCGCGGACAAACTTCAGCAGTTCGCCGGTGAGCCATTCCCCCGGCGGCAACTGAAAACTCCTCATGCCCTGCAACTCCTGCGGAAGCTGTTCCCGCGAGAGTCCGCCGGCGAGCACGAGTGCATCTGCGCAATCCTGCCAAGAGCTCGTTGACGGCTTCCATTCCTTGACGTCGGCCCCCAAAACTGCCAGCGAGAGCACCGGCCCCAGAACTGCCGCCAGTACGCTCCGGTCGATTCGGCCCGACTCCACGATCCATGCGTTCGCTTCCGGAGCCAGCCGCGAAACCTCCCTGAGAAGCTCCACAAGTTCGTCCTTCCAATAGGAATTCGCGCCCGGAATCCAAAAGGAGGCCGTAGCGCCAGCTCGCAAGTACCGTCCTGTGTCTTTTTGGGATTCCGGCTCTGTCTCTTGCGTCAATTCTGGCGTCAATTCTGGCGGCAAGCCGTGCCGGTGCGGCGACACCTTCACCGCAACCCAGCGCCGCTCCGGCATCGCCGCAATCAGCGCGCAGGCGACCGCCGTCTTGCCCGCCCCGCGACCGGTCCCGGCAATGGCCACAACGGCCAACGTCAATCCTTCTTCCGCCGGCTCAGCCGCGCCAGCGTCGCCAGTTCTCTCAGGTATTCCCTGAGCGGTTTCGCGGGCGTGCCCCACAGCACGGTTCCCGTCGTGGCCACCGTTTTGCCCGAAAGGACCCCCGCCTGCCCACCCAGAATGACTCCCGGCCCCACATGGGCGTGGTCGCCAATCCCCACCTGTCCGGCGATGACCGCACCATTGCCTACCGTCGAGGAGCCGGATATCCCGGTCTGCGCGGCAATCACCACATCCTCGCCAATATCGCAGTTATGTCCGATATGGACCAGATTGTCGATCTTCGTCCCGCGCCGGATGCGCGTCTCAGTCAGCGCTCCGCCGTCGATTGTGGTGTTGGCGCCGATCTCCACGTCGTCCTCAATCGCCAGCCGCCCCACCTGCGGAAACTGGGTGTATTCGCCG
>Ga0209208_10000553_pt1 | contig 49032 bp, 30 predicted proteins | sample S1TSphfallax_3_FD_187694 | JGI IMG/M metagenome (GOLD analysis project Ga0209208, IMG submission 187694) | Host-associated microbial communities from peat moss isolated from Minnesota, USA - S1T2_Fd - Sphagnum fallax MG (SPAdes) (version 2) | ecosystem: Host-associated > Plants > Peat moss >... | reverse complement strand
TAATGACAAAAATAATTTAAATTTTTAGCATGAATTTTTTTCCCTCATACATTAAAAGGAAAAAATGGGGAAAAAATGGGGAATTATTTTTTGGGGTTTGCTAATGTGGCATCATGAACATTTATAATTGCCCACAGTGCATTAAAAAACTAGGGAGAAAACATACATTCAAATTTACTTAAATGTACAAGAACTTAATTTATTAAAAATTTGTAATTAAAAAGTTCACATGCACCCTAGTGTTTGCATGCATGAACATTTTGACCTAATCAATAGCCCATTCAAATGTGAATGTGAAACTTGCCAAAATTTTATAATTCCATCTCAAAAATTTGTGATGAACACAAAATGGAATTCACGAGTAATGGTTTTAACACTTCAAAGTGAATGATTCAAGTGTAAACGTTGGTAGTCCAAGAGATGTGAAACAATTCACTAACATGTTCAAGTATAAATTAAATGTGAGGCATTAAATTGGTTTGTGTGGTTCACTAGATATTAATAAATGCAATATGCAACATTTAAGTAATGGTTTCAATACATTGAAAGTGAATGAATGATTCAACTCATGTATAGATGTTGATAGTTCAAATAATGTGAAAATTTTCATAAAACCATTCAAATATAATTGCAAAGTCGCATATGTTTTAGTATATTATAATAAGTGCAAGATGCAACCTATGAATAATGGTTTTAACATATTAAAATTGAATGATTTAACTCGTGTACCACCTACTTAAAAGTAAAAAAAAACCACCAAAATTCCTTTATCTCCAGGAACAATGCAACATGCACATATATTCTACCTCTTAATGTTGAACCAAAAATAACAACAATTTTGGGATTCAAAATTTTAACTTTAAATGTTGCAAGAATTGGGTTCTTGTAGTTATTAAAAAAGGTCTCATGTTTCATAGTTCAACTCATGTGAGATTGAATGGTGTTCTTGAAGTTCATTTATGGGTTGTTCAAAATTAATGAGGTTTTCAAATTGAAGGTGCTTAGCTACATGTGAGACCTCTAGATCAATTTGTTCCAATAAAATGGTGATTTGGCCTTCACAATAATGAACTAATTAAGATAAATGTTTTGAAAACTTTCATATGGGAAACATTTGTATTGGCAAATGAAAAAACATGGAATGATTTTTGTGATGTTGTGGATCATGACTATTATGTGAACCAATTGAAACCATATGGTTTAAATCATCTTCCCACACCTTTGAATGAGATTGAGGTGAAGAGCTCACTAATGTTAGATGTTTTAGTCCTTATTTTACATCTTGCTTGGCCTCCAAGACATCTTGGCGGTTGTCTAGGATATATTTAACATCAACCTTGCCTCAAGGTCTATTCTTGATAAACCACTTGTAAGACTCATATTCAAAGCCATGCATCTTGACATTTTTTTAGTAAAAAATTAGATGCCAATGGCTTTAACTAAAAAATGTTCTCAACAAATTATTTCATCTACCAATGATACCAGGAATACTATTGGATGGTCCACCCATGAAAATTACAATCTTGCATAAGTTGTTGATTGCAATTAATTTGGTGTGGCTATTTACAAGAAGGTCAAAACACAAAGGGTTTGAGGAATATTTTCAGTTCACCAACCCAAAAGAGACATTATTTGACATACTCAAACCTTCACAAATACAAAAAAGGTGTTCATCTAACACCACATGAGCACAAGTTGAAAGAAGATGGAATAAAAATCCATGTCAAATGAACAATCTGTTCATTTGACATCCACATGTGTAATTTGGCATACATTTGTTTACTATGCTTCCAAGTGTCAAATCACAAATTGTTCATTCAACATCTGCATATTTAATTTGACATAAATTTGTTTAATAAGCTTCCATTAGATCCCCCTGAGCAGCCATCAAACCCACCTGAGGAGCCAGCAAAACATCGTAGTCAAATATCATCTATTTGGCGTTAACGTTGCTGTTGTATTTCATAGCTATTATACTTGTTGAACATGCCTTCTTAACAAAGGCAGACCAAGAATGGATGTGGAACTATGGTGTGGTTCACGGGGACTTGATATTGTAGTCAAACCAAGAGGTTGAGTTGGAGACAACTGAAGTTGGAGGCTAAACCGGGGGTGCATATTGCTCATTTTCAATTGAGGTTGGAGTTGGATCAAGGAGACTCAGGTGTGGAGATCAAGTTGCAATTGAGGTTAAATCATGCACAATTTGAGCTTGAAATCCCCTCAACTCTAGAGATAGATCCCTTATCATGATCATTAATAATTGGATTGGTTTTGCTTGGCAAAAACATCAAGAAATGAAAAAAGTTGGGTTTCGCACTTTGAAAGCTAACCCAATCATAGTAAGATTATTAATAGTTGCCTTAATCTTGACTTACATATGACTCATGCTATTAATACTATAATACCTTTACCATTTTGGCAGTTTGTTGTCAAATAATTAATTAAAATTTAAATATTAACTTCAACATTTGGTTTTTTAATTCTACAATTGTTGGCAATAGTGGTTACATTAAAAACAAAACTTTGCTGGAGTTATGGAACAGTTTAATGTGTGTAAACTGACTCACTTTCAAGTCTTGATCCTAAAAGGTCTGCAATTCAAAGTTTATAATTATAATTATAATTTAAATAAAAATTGGGCACAAAAATAAATAAATGTTCAAAAGTTTTGCAAAATTGAAAAATATTTTAATTTATGTCGAAATGGTAAAGGTACTACGATAATTGGCACCTTTTTGTTGAGCTAATTGATATTGAAGGAAATGTGGTATGACAATTGTCATTTAAAAAAAAAAATTGTGATGATGTTCAAGTGGTGATAGCCCATAATTATGTTTGGCCAAGTTTGGAGAAATTCAAAATACGAAAATATAAAATCTTAAGCACTTTCAAATATATATGCAATAGTGGTGATTTTTGTGGAATTTTTTGAATTTTTTGTGGTTTTTTGGCAATTGTTTTCAAAAACATTGATGAATTTGTGATCAAACATACTTTTTACAAAATGATTTTCACAAAATGGTGAAAGTTTGCCACAAAAGAAACCAACAATGTTAAGAAATGAACACATGAGCTAAGCTTGTGAATAAGAATGGATAGTATTGGAATATTTTGATGATGTGGACAGAATATTATTACAATATCCCTATGCCACGTAGGAATGACATGGATTTTTTTTCTTCCACGTGTACTTGTATGAAAGTCACTAAATGGATGAAAATTGAAAATCAAGGAACTTTTTGGATGATGATTACAAGTTGACGAATAATTTGGATGAAACATTTGATAGGTTGAAATGCATGGATGGAACTAATTTCAAAAGAATTATGACAAATGAAAACCACATCTACATGGATGAAAGTTATAAGAAGGATGAAATATTTGGATGAACGTGGAGCATGAATGAACTTTTGGATGATGGGAAGTAGACAAATTGTTAGGATAAAACTTTTGGATGGTTGAGTGCATGGATGAAAGTAATTTTAACACAATCATGACAAATGGACATTACTAGATTCATATAATTTTCAAGTCCAACTCCATCCACAAAAGCAACACTTGATGGACCTACATTACAATGTAAATAGGCGAAACAATAACTTGTGTAAATTAAGTCAAGTCACACAATAAATCAAGGGTAATTCCACATAATGATGCAATGGGAAAATTCTTGAAAAATTAATGAATATTGCATAACACACATAATGCTGAAAAATATTTTCATTTATACACCAAAATAAATTGCAAAAAAATAGAACCCATAATTAGTACTTTTTAATTTCATATGATGTGACGTTGGAAAATATTTGTGCCAAAAAAAAAACATCATGGTGTACTAAAAAAATGAAAATATACTTAAGAAAGGATTGAAATGATTTTTTGGCTTTATTAAAATTTATAATATCTACTACCAAAAAACTTTATTCCATATGATTGAAATAAGTTTGTCAACCATGTGAAAAGTTTGATAATTATCATATCATAAATTGATGTTTTTCATGGCGATGACCATAAGTATGTGGTAAATTAACATTTTGACAAACAATCATTTTCAAATGGAAGATGACAAGATATGTGAGGTGGGCCATTTTTAAAATTTTCATTTCAAACATTTCTTGGTTGATTAATTCAAACCCAAATTTAGTGCAGTCCAAAAAAAAAGTAGGATTTATTATACTGCATATGCCCATTATTCCTTGAATTTTTTTTTCAAATAATATTAAATAACATTAACTAAATAAAAATATTAAGCCTAAACATTAAAAATGAAACCCAAAATTAAATGCAACACATTTTGCAAGTGTATATTTTATGCAAATGTCATGAAACTACTCAAGTTGGCCCCTTTGTAATGTGCTTTCACCTTATAATAATTATTATTTTCACTTTGAAAAATCTGTAATTTTAGAACGGAGAGAAAATTTTATGCAATCTCACCTAGATTACAATTTTTAAGAATTAGAAAAAAAAAATTACAAGAAATATAAGACTATTCAAATTGATGAACAAGTCGATATGACCTTTAGGGTGATCAAATAGGTTGCAAATGAAAAAGTAGAGGTTTATTATGAATGTATATTAAACCTTGTTAACTACCTTCCACATAAGGCATATGACAACTTGCTTATTATTTTTTTCAAAGTCAACATGTTAATACCTTAATTAAAAGTTGCCATGGCAAGGATGAAAAGGGATACCATGTTTGAACACAAAGAAGTTACTTTCACCTACGAGGAGAACATGAGTGATGTAAATGACTACCAAAAATTGTTTAAACCGTTCATAAAACCAAAAAAATCAATTGATCCAAAAAGGGCAAACTCGTATGGAGCTACTTCCATAAAACATGGCATATTAAAGAACAATGCCACTCAAATCTATAAAACCTTGACAACAAGTTGAAGGAAAAGAAGGAGGTTACGATGAATGAATTTTTTACACAACAAATGAAGGGAACAAAAAAATCAGTCCAATAAATAGGGTAACTCAAATCTAAGTAATAAAGGTGGTCTAATAATCTATTGTTGTTTCATTTGTGGCTCAATTGAGCATAAGATCTATGATTGGTTTCATAAATAAATAACATAAGTGATGTTGAAGGAAAAAACCTTAACTACAAATATAAAGGAGGATGTTGTTGTCAACATGGATTTAGTAGTTACCACTACAAATAAACTACTATAAAGTTTGGCACCTTTGAAAGACAAGGAGCCTTGAAAAGCCAAGATTGCCATTAATTAGAATGAAGATGAAAAGTTGTAGAATATTTTGAAGTTGCCATTCAACAAATATAGGACAAAGGAGCCTCCTTTGGCATTAAACAACTTAAGGAGACCAATGGCACCAATACCTTGTTAGGTGTAGAAATGACTATCAAAATTGTTACTACTAGAAGAAGAGCTATTTAAAATGAAGATGCATCAAAAAGTTTGGTAACACAAAAAAATGCCATTATGAAGCATTTCCCAATACTACAAGAAATTGGGGAGCAACCATTGGAAAGTAAACATACCCTCACAATGGGGCAACTTTTCAATTTGACTCCAAATCTGAAACAATATGTTTTTGTTAAACCCATAAACCCTTGTATGGTAATTATCTAAGTGCATGAGGGGAAAAACTTAATGGACAATAAATGTGTTGTTGGATAAAGGACATGAAATGAACATTATCATTGAAAACTTCAAGAAGAAATTGGGGTTACCCATCCCTAGAACAACTCCTTACACATTGAGGATGGCAAATCAAACCATGACAAGACTAATAAGGTTTTAATTAACAATTCGAAAATCCACATTCATGAATTCCATGTATTAGTACAATGAAGAACATTGTATTGGATGATAATTATTCCATGTTATTGGGGGACGTCCATGGTTGCATAATGCCAGGGGTTATTCATGATTAGGGTAACAACTTGATCACCATATTTGTTGATCTATGGTGCTACAATGGGAAAGTGCGCACCATAGTTGTCACTAATCACTTAATTGACAATAATACCAAGTGACTAGCAGGGCTACTTTGTTAAGACTTTGTCAATGGAATGAATGATAAAAAAAGGATGTTTTTATATAAGTAAAACCATTTTTTTTCATATTTAGGACTATCACATTACACAACAACAACAACAATTACACATAAAACGAGCAAGGCATGTCTTTGCTAATCTCAGCTACTACAAGGTAGTGATGCAGGTGGCCTTCGTGGCTAGCATTTGTCAATGCACGCGTTTTGGACAAGGATCCACCATGTTGGGCCTGTTGAACAAATTTTGTGCCCTAAAATTAAAACCAATCCAACAGTTGCCATTTCACAGATATCATGCTCGTATAGCATGGCCACCATCTATTTTGGCCTCCCTAGCCCCCTCACCCCCTCACCCCTACCTTGGCCAATCCCCCAAAAAATATTTTCCCAAAGAGCCTCATGTTCCCCATCCACCATGTGTCCCATTGACCGCATGCATGTCTTGCTTAGCATCGCGGGGATCTGTTCAATGACGCATCTGGTTGCGACTTTTACATTGTTCAGTTTCTACCACCACTTCACCTCCGATAGCTTGTGCAAAAAGCCCATTTGGATGACATTGAGCTTTCCTGCCTGGGCATGTGTCAGTGCCCACACCTCGCACTCGTAGAGTAGGGTTGACAGGATGCATGCCCTGTAAAAAACCATCTTGGTTCACAACGAAATTTGGTTGTTAAACCAAATGGGCTGGAGTTGAGCAAATTTGTTGGTTACCAGTGCCCAACGGTAGCTCAACTCCTTCTCCAGATCTCCGGAAGCTACAAGCTTGCTCCCCAAATATTTAAAATCCTAGATTTCCCCAATTGCCTCCCCCTGAATAATAATGGGGGTGGGCGTCCTGATGTTTCCCAGTAGTGCCCCCCCATCTACCACCCTCTAATTTCCCTTCCAAAGTTTTGTTTTCTTTACATTGATTGTCAACCCCCCACCTTTGTGTAATCGCCTCGAGAACCTGGATGCAATGCTCCAATTCCCCTTCATCATCAACCATAATGGCCATATCATCAACATACAAAAGTATGCTAATAATCTCCAATTTGAATAGGCCCTCAAAATCCGCCTTGAAAGGTTGGCCCTGCCAGTTGAAAAACAAAGACATTCCGACATGGATGCCCCAATCTTGATTGCTCCAAGGTGGGATTTGGAATTTCATGTACACATAGATGCTTCCAATTTTGTAGTGGGAGCTATGTTGGCCTAGAATCATACTGAAAAATGTGATTAACCCATTGCTTATGTTTCATGTCTTCTCACCAATGTAGAGAAGAATTACACTACTACCAAAAGGAAGGCTCTAGCTATGGTTTATGCTTTGAATAAATTTCAACATTACTTGTTGAAAAAAAATAAAAATCTATTTGGACCACATGGCTTATATTTGATCAAGAAACCTTATTTTTTTGTAGGATAACAAGATGGTTACTTTTTTTCTTGGAGTAAAAGTTTTTGGTAGTCTATAAACCAAGATGGTTCCATTTTATTATTGATGTTTTATCTAAACTATTAAACATTACCAAAATTTCAAGAACAGACAAACAATAAATGTTTCTCTATTCCTTTTGCAACCTCTTGGACTAGTACTTGAAATTCATAATTATATCATAACCAAATACTTTCTAATGCAATTTTCATAAGAATAGAATAAATTGGCTTTCAAAGCATTACCTTTCACTTTGTTATAAGGCCAATTATATAAACAAGGACATGATTCGGTGATGAAAATATGTTTGCATGGAGACCAAAATTCCCATTGTGCTACAAGAAATGCATTAAGGTGTGAGAGGTGGACATTTTTTCTACAAACATTTATAGTAAAGTTATTTTGGATGCCAAATATTGGTGGCCAACTTGGCATAAAGACATTATGTGATATTGTTAGTCTTGTGATGATTGTTGGTGCACTAAAAATTTGGTAAGCACAAATATGGCCAAATTGGTAACCACACTATTAGTGGAACCCTTTGTGTAGTGGGGTGTTGGACTTTATTGGCCTAATCAAGCCTATTGGTAGGTCTACCAAAAAAAGGTATATTTTGGTCATTATTGATTATGCTATCAAATGGGTGGAAGCCAAAGCATTTAGGATCAATACAATTATAGTCACAAATAAATTCATCTATGAATTTATCCCTATTAGATTTGGATACCCATTCACATTGGTGAATGATCAAGGTGTGCATTTCATCAATGCAACAATTGAAATTCTTATTGCCCATTTCTTGATGAAATACACAAATTCACATATTATCCACAAGGGAATGGCTAGGCAAAATCAATAAAACGGTGACTGGAGTATTATTAACCAAGTTGGTTAATGAAAAAGGTCAAATTGGGATGAACATCTCCATACCATCCTTTATGCCTATAGTTGGACAACATTCAAAGTTACAACATGCCACATGCTCCATTTGAACTAGTCAATGGACTTCATCCCATGATGCCTATTGAATATTTGCTAACCACCATATATTTGCCTATCCAAGGATCTTTTTTATTCAAAATCTTCACTAAAACAATGTTAAAATTGGAGAAGTTGGATGAATATGGGCGAAAGGCAATTGAAATTACAAGACAATGGCAATGGAACCATGTTCTTTGGGCACACCAACATTATAAAAATAAGTCCTCCATGGGGGATTATGTCTTGTAGTTTCCAAAGGCTAGGAAAACCCACATAGGAAAATTCAAAATATAGTGGTTTGGTCCATACTAGATTCATTATTGTCTACCCAATAATATTGTTTTGTTAGTTACAATGGACAAGTTTGATCCCGGGCCCATCATGGTCAACATTGATAAGTTGAAACCCTGCATGTTTTTGGATTTAGTTCCCAAAGGGTTAGAAGTTCAAATACAAAGGGGGAAAGGATGGTATAATTGACACATCACATTAAACATTTTCCAACTTATCCTTACAAGAAGATTTAACCAATTTTTACATATTGGAAAAGGTATCCACACAAGTTATGGAAAATAGTTTGGTAGAACCAAAAGTTTTTATCAATTCAACAATACCAAAATTAGTTGCTAACAATTTTATAGAATCAAAATTACCAAGTAAAAAATCTTATATCAATTCAACTAAATCATGTAATTATATTACACCAATTCCAATTGATTATAATTGACAAGTGCACATTTTCCAACCTTTAAAATTTTTGTGGAATCTAATAACATTTCATCCATCACCAAGTTCTTAAATGGGAATTTCAAGGTATTCAATGGAATCCATTTCAATCCAAAGGAATCCAATAAGATTTTGGTTGGATGCTTCCAATTTTTGAATCCAAAGTGCATGTTTTTTCATAGAAACAATGCCTATGCATAATCACAAAATATCAACTATTTTGGTGTGTGTTTGGTATCAAAGGGTGAACCAACCAACATTAGGCCATTTTTGAATTGTGGTCTCTACCCTTACCAACTCCTTTAAGAAAGGAACTATCCCACTCATTTTCTTTTCTTGCTAATTTTTTATGTTTGTCTTTGCATTATAAATTTTTGTTGTTTTTTTCTAGTTTGTGTGGTAACACCAATAGGGGGAGTGTGAGCAAGGAGTAGGCATAGAGAATAGGTAAAGATTTGGCAAAAAAACTAAAGGAGATTGAAGAAGGATAAAGAGTACTGAAATTGGAAATACGACCATCAAAACTAGAAATGGAGAGGTAGAAGAGGGTAAATATGGTAGTGAGCCTCTTCGAGAAGGCAAAGTTGGTTTTCATTGAAATGGAAAGTTTTAGAAGTGGATAGTTAGTAAGGATGTTAAGTGGACCGAACAAATTGGTACTTTTGGTCTCACTAGTGTGCATTTGGGGCATGTATGCCCATTAGTGAAGGTCTACAATGTTGTCATTTTCCTACTAATGATTGTTACTTTCAATATGTGTAAGAGTTTGATAGTCTATTTGTACCATTGTTTTAAGAAATTTTGTGATTATTTTGTCATTTTAAAGTTGTGGAAATGTATTTTCACTTCTTGCTCCTATTTCTTTTATTTTCCAAACCCAAAATATTGTCGAGTGACCTTAGTAAATGCATAGAACTCAAGGTGAACCATCACCTACATTGGTAACTTCACCTTTTGTGTGGGAGGCTTCTTAAATTTTATATTTAATATAGAAAAGGGTAAATTTGGACTCAAAAATCTTGATTTAATGTAAGGATGGGATATTTATAATGGTTAGAAGTAACCAAAATGTTCTTGGGGTTTTTACTAATGTTGTGTGGTTATTTGAAGTTTCTAATCAACAACAATTTCAATTTTTTAAAAAATGAAATAAAAAAATTGCTACTTTTTCTTGTTTCAAAATTGGAAAACCATTGATTCTAAATATTTCAAAATCAAAGAACCACAAGTTCCAATTATTTTAAAAACATAAAAGAATTGATAGCTTTCATGAAGGAATCAATTTTTGTATAAGATTGTTTTTTGAAATTTCCAAAAAAATTGGAAACCATAGTCACATTGTGAAACCAATTTTTTTATTAGGTTATATACCAAAACTTTTTTTTGTTTGATAACTAATTTTGAGTTTGATTGCTTATCAAACTAGTTATTGATTGAAGTTGGAAACTTTGGACACTTTGATGTGAATGTCATTATGTTTATAGTGTGGCACCACATGGAAAATTTAAAAATCATTAATTTGGATTAATTGTACAAATTTCAAACTTTTCCTTGTTTTTGTTAGTTTCATATCATTTGATATTCATATTATTGTGTGAAAGACCAAAATTTTGTCAACCCATCATGTGAAATGCATTTGTTAAAACTACTTGTCACATTGAAATGAAAAATGAAAACTAACATGTCACAAAAAAAAAAGGTAAACCCATAAAATACTCCATTAATTACATTTTACAATGTCATCACTCCTTGAATTTAAAGAGGTGTCTACCTTCCTACCCCAATTTTATTTTTCTTCAAATCTATGACAAAAATTTCTCATGGTTGCAAAACATGCATGGTACCCTCATTTTTAAATTATATATATGTGCAAACCTTGTTTTTTTAGTTTTCATTCTTCAATTTAACTTAAATGATGCCCTTAAAAAATTATATGTTCAACTTTCTTGTAATTAATGTAAATTACCAAAGTTGAAAACTGATCAAAATAAAATTCAAGAGGGGGGACCTTATCATGTAGTCATATTGCATCCATAGTCATATAGTAAAACCATGAGCAAAGGTAGGCAATTGTACTGTACCATAGTTATAATCAAGACTAATTAATTTGGACATTTTGGTTCACACGATTAGTGATATAAAAATTTGTAAGATTTTTATTTTTTCTCACTTTTGGTGATTGATAACTTCAAAAATCAATTAATTTTTTTAATTTGAATTTTTTTTTATAATGAATTTCGCCAATGAAAAGAGGTTGTCATGATTACATTATTGATTTTACAACATAGTCACAAAGTGCCTTGATCATGGAATTTGGGTTTTGGTGTAATTTGCTTACATGTTAATAAATCTAAAAAAAACAATGAACAAATTACTTGCAAATGTTTTGGTTAAATTGTAGTAGAATTGTCACTTTTATAAGATATAGAAACTACTAGCAACGTAAGGATTAGGAAGGAAAGGTGAATTAGGAAGGATTAATTCATGTTTTTCATAAAATCCAATATATTGCAAACTAAAACCCTATGTTTGGTTGATATATGTGGTAGAATGTGAAATAATTTACAAATCCTAGCCATAGACAAATAAAAACTCAACAAATGTGTTGAAATTAATTGTCCCATAAATTGCTCTTGTCTTTTGGGGTTCAATGCAATGGATTTTCTTTCAAACGCATTATTGGTCAAAGATCAAATGTTAATCGGAAAGGACATAACATTGACATGTTTCTACAATGTTAAACCCATGTTTGGTTTGAGTAAGGAACTTTCAAAAGTTAAACCACATTAAAATCTTAATTATAGAAGTTCATTTTTTAATTGACTCAATTTGGGTTTAACAATTCATAAGTTAATGTTATGTCCATTCCAATTAATATTTGCCAATAGTGTTATACCTATGCTCCTAAATTGACACACTACAACACATATGTGTTTAACATGTTATGAGTTGTTTAACCCATATTGTAGTGTCTTCTTGAGAACACCTAGATTCATTAAATGTAACCACATTCCTAATGTGATAATTGCAAAAAGTTGACAAACTATCATGTTTTATGAAATTTCTAAAGTCACTTTGTTTCAAGAAATTTCATATGTTTTCTAGCACCACAAATTGGTTTCTTTTTGTTGTCATCTTCACACATCATGCCCTATCCCATAATGCGTTGCTTCTCAAACCATTGATTATGAATGGATCTTTGGTGATGTGAAGGAAGTTGCAACATTGAACAAAGTTGGTGTTCTTCAATGATCAATTTTTTATTGCCCCGAGCTACTGGATGCGCATGTGTAGATTTTGGGTGCACCCATCCAATTGATGGGTTGTTTTGAAGTCTACCCATCTACTTGTTGGGTTTCTTTTCAAAATATGAATGTTGGGTAACTTATTTAATCATGCCTCTATATCAATCTATTTTATTGAGTTGTCACTTGCTTTTTTATATCACATGGTTTTCATATCATTATGAAATGTAAAAAAAACTTCATATGAATTAATTTTAAATGATTTTTTTGGGTAAACATACAAATAATTAGCATCAATTCCTTTGAATCTTATTTAAATGAGATTTTAATAAAATTTGATTTGAAAAATTATGCATGAATTGATTAAAGTAAAACACATTAATTTTGAAATAAATATTATATATATTTGAGATATAATTTTCTTTAACTAATTTGATGCTATTTGCAAAAATTTAAGAACACTTTGATGAAGATTTAATAACAATAATCATAATGAAATTATTTTTTATTTGATTAATTTGTTTGTATTGTTGTTGCATTTTATGTTTTAAATTTTTATTATTGCCCTAAAATAGTAAACATGCATTGATGATTTTAGGTTTTACCAAACATGCATGGGGCAAACATAACTAGTTTTCATTGGGATCCACTGTTATTGCACCATGGAAGTTGTTGGTAATGTCATCAATGTTTCTGCAAGGGGGACATGATGTCATGAAAATTGGATGTGAAGGCCACAATGGTGGTCTTGTATCAAGTGTCAATTTGTAGGGTGATGAAAGATTTTTATCCATGCTAGAGATTGGATTTTAAAGGTTGTAATGGTGGTGTAGGTGAAATGGTCATTAACCCTCAAGTTACCATTAATCGTAGCCTCGGGTCAGGTTTGGCACATTAAAAATGAATAATTAATTAATTTCAAAAAATCCCTTTGTTTTTAAAAAATAATTATTATTATATTTGTTAATTAAGATGAAAATTTTTAATGATATTTGTTTGATGTATGAATGCATGTACTTGAAATGCATGGATGAATAATTAGTGTACACATTCTATCAAGATCATTGTCAAGATCAAAATCCATTTCAATAAGTAGAGTTGCAAGTTCATTTTTAAAAATCTTTCTGAGCATTGTAATTTTTTTCAATGTAAAGTTGAACTTGTCATATTGTTGAGGACTCAAGACTCATCAAACCATGATTTCTGATATGTTCCAATAGTTAGGAAAAGTAGAGCATGAGGAGGCATTACAACATGAAGTAAAGTAATTAGTTGCGAGGAATCAAAAAGCTTCTTTGTAGACAACAATGGAAGAAGCAAGTGTCCAATTTGACGACCAAAATTACAACCTCAAATGACATTGCATTCACAAGTAAACACATCAAACAAGAGAATGAAGAAGGGACAAGCAACTAAGAATCCAAGAAATGTCGAAGAGGTACGTGGGAAAAGAAGGGATCAAAAGACATACATGTTTTTGGGGTTGAATATAAGAGGCAAATTACTATTGCAATATCCTTTGTAGCCAATGGAAGTTCTTTGCTTCTACAAGTCATTTTTACAGGATCAACAATGAGATGTCTCCCCAAAAATGGTTTAAGGAAGGCATCTTGTTTGGGAGCAAGGTTTCATTTGACATATTTTGCTAATCATTGGTCTATTTTAGAGACTTGCCAACAATTTGTGGAAAGGATTTTAATTCCTTATCACAAAATGAGGTACAAGAATTGAACTTGCCACAAAACCAAAAGATGATATGGCTAATAGAATGCTAGTCAGTTCATAAGAGCATGGAGTTCATACAATGGATCAAGTCACACCATCCACAAGTTTGTTTAGTTTTTGAACCTATAAATTGTACCTTCAAGCTTCAACTTGCAAATGTGATCATACAATGCCCATTCAAGCATGCGTTTAAAAAACAATTTCACATGTGGACATCCTACATCATCAAAGATCAACTCCTAATTTTTTTTTCCAAAAGTTGATTTTTGCATGTCAACAATTAAACCTACATTCAATGGGTGGTTGTTTCATGCATGGACACAAATTTGCAAGAGGAAAGAAATGATTCACAAAGGGTGGGGACATAGAGGTTTATTTCAGATCTTCATTATAGATTTTTAGATGGAGGCACCAAGAATAAATGCTACAAAATCCTTATTCTCATCAGATTTGACAAAGGAGGCAAAGATTGAAGATCCAAATGGCCAAGAGGATAATGATTTGGATCTAGATCCTAAAGAAAATATAAGAATCATAATGCAACAATGTTTGTAGCCACATCCAAATCATTTTGAACTTGAACCAAATGGAACAAAAACAATTTCAAGCTGAAAAAATCTTGCTAGAATTAAGTGAGCACATCCATGTTATAGGCAGTAAACATTTTTATGCATCAAAACACTTATTGCAATGAAATTAAGATGTCCCTTACCTTAATGGATGCCATTTATGCATTTCTTTTGCTTTATTTTCAACTTCATCGTTGTGATGTCATTCCACCTCATTCATGATGTTTGCCCATTTTATCTTCTATTGTATGTTTAGCAACATATTGTTAAAGTTACCAACGTGCCAGTCATGGAAGGTCAATCCTCATAAGTAAAAGTTATGCATTGGACCTTGAAAATTGCTTGAACCACTTAACCTACTTGAGATTTCATGATACAAGGTTGTTTGCCATCAAATAAACCATAGTCAGGTCTTCAAATGAAAAATATAAGGATATTAAGGAGAAGGTGAAAGCAATATCACCATGTGGCCAAGGTTTAGATCATGTTGTCAAGTTGATTAGGTCTTAAGTCCCTACCAATTACAAAATGGACTTGCTTCCAATAATGCAAATGCTTAAATCTTGCAATGATTGGGTTTCAAAAACAATTTCTCTATATCAAACTGCAACTAACTTTCAATGTTAAATTCCTATTTGAATGTTAATAATCTTCAAGGACTAATTTGAGTACCATTTAACACATGATTTGAATGGAAGTTAATTCAACCCCCTCACAAAGTTTTGAGAACCAAACTTAACATTTGAATTTTGCATATCAACATGACCATTTCTAAAATAAGATAGGAGTAAGTTGCATAGTTGTAGAACATACCTTGTAGCATTCTTCATCTTGAAAAACAATAGTTGGACCTTGTCTTTTCCTACCTTCAAGTGTCACAAGCACAATTTTAGCCTTGTTGATCCTTAGTGCGTGTGCTTGTGTTGCACACCCATAACTTGCAATGGCATGATCATCCTAGTAGCTTGACGAGCAAAAGTTTGGCCCCTACATTTAAAGCATTCCCCATATACACCTATTGCACCTAGTTTGCTTGCATTTGGATAGATTCCAATACTACTACCCTAGAACCATGCAACAATCCCAAAATCTTAAGCATCTATTGACAATTCAACAATATTTTCTCCTTGTAGAAATGTGTACATGCCTAGACACTACAATGATGTTACATCTTCCTCTTCCAAATTTGGCATAATACTATTCTCAACATCACTATATACATGCCAAGAAACAATCATGTTTTATCCTCATGGCAAAGGAAAATAAAGGAACTAGACACATGTAGGAATAAATAGATGCATAAGTAAATCTATCCACTTGCAATAACAAGGGATCCAAGACGGGTGGCAAAAAATGATGCTAGAAAGCTATGGAAGGAACCAATAGGAGTGTGCTTGGCAACCACAATGATCACATCACAAAAAATGCTTGCAAAAAAATTGGAAGATGCAAAGCTCGCAAAATGTTGCCATGCCACACCTTGTCCATCCATGGTTGTGGTCGTGATGATCCAAAAAGATTTGCAAAACAACAAAAATGGTAGAAAACCAAACTTGAACAAGCCTCAAATCATCACATGACATATAAGAACAAATATTCCAATGTAAGGTTGGATTCAACATTAAAGTACTACAATAAGAATCAACCCTAAAGCAAAAGAAAACAAATCCATGAACAATAATTTGTGAGAAAACATTCATTTCTTCTTCATACCAACAAAAGATTCAAAGAACTCAATAAGTGCATTGTAATCCAATCCAAAATCCCATTTTGATCACTCTATAGTTGTTGAAATAACTTCATAGATTGAGCGGAACAAAGTATTTTTGCAAAATCAAAGAACCAACGACTGAAAGAAAAACTAGGAAGAAAATGGACTACTACAAGTGATGTGATAATTGTTGTTATTTGTGATACTTTGCAGTAGAGTTTTGAAAATTTTGTTGATTAACCAATTGATGAAGTTTTAATGAGTTGTGAAGCGAGATTTGAACTACAACAATTTCAATGGCATTGCACATCATCATGCAGATCATGCAACTACTCATGAGCTGTAGGAAGAGGTGAACTTGTTAGTTGCCAAGTTTGGGCTTGTCATGTTGTAGAAGCAACACATGAAATTTTTTTTGAGACCTTTAGAAGAAAAGCTAGTTGGTGCAACATAGAGGACAATAAAAACTTGAAAGAAAAGTTGGGTAAAAATAGACATGTTGTGCATGTAAGAGGACAAGAAATCCAAAACTTGGAAAGGCTTTCTTTGAAATTGCAGTTCAACAACAACAATATGAGCTTGTTTCCAAATCTTTGAGCTCAAGAAGTAGCTCCATGAAAGAGTCACAACCACCAAACTCAAGATGCTTTACTTGAACAAAAGTTCCAAGCAAGTGAAAAAATTGTAGCTGAAGTTTTATCAGGTGATTAAAGATAGAGATGACATGCACTTGTGGAAGTAGACAACAAGAGAGTGGATTCAAACCCAAAAGCGGAAGAAGGCACAATTGCAACTCAAAAATATAGTAGCAAGTAAGCAAGCAACAAGGTTTAAGGTTGCCCACACAAGGCTTCTTTTACAAGTTTCTTCAAAATTTCAAATTTTTTGTCATTTCCCCAAGCATTTATCATACTTTTTGTTAGTTCCAAAGTGCATTTATCACATTTTTCGATGCTTAAACGTTTAATTTTCTAAAAAATTCGTTTAATTTTTTTAATAATTATTTCATGTCGAACTTGACCCAAGGCTACGGTACGATGAGATTAATGTACCACAATGGAAATGATCTTAGCTTAGTTTGGTTACTTGTTCATCAACAAAGTCTTTAACATAGGTAGGACATAAGTATATAATATAACTTATTTTTAAATGTTAACATGCAATTGAAATGAATTAGATAATTCAGAAATTGCTTGAAATATTTGTTAATCTTAAAAAGTGAATGCATCAACTTGAATACTCAATCCCCTATTGTAAAAGTACAAACTAAAAGTCTTATCTCACAATGAAACTTTTGGAAAATTATATATGTATGCATGTTTACATGGGTGTCTAGACACATGTGTTTATTTTTCTTCACCTTTCCCCACCTTATAATGATGTTATTGTTATGCAGTTTCATTTAGTATGTAAACTTTGTAGCCTACTATAGGTCTACCTTTTGCATCTTGACTTAATCATTCGAGGTGTCATATTTATGTGTGCTTGCATAGGGGTTTCTTGCCATCACTAACACTTGGCCACATTTAAGGTTTGGTTACACCCAAAAGGTCAGAAAATATCCTACTAAGTATATGAAGTACTTTGAGTATCATCACACGCATTCATATTTATAAATTTGAAAAAAAGAAACAGAGTCATAACATTTTGAATGAGATTGTTAAACCAAATCAAAACAAAAAATTATAAAAATAAGTATAGTCATAAGTTGTAACCTTGTGAATTTTGCTTGCATGGTATTAGACCCATCATTCTCCTCCTAAATAACAATAACTAGTTTCCATTACTCCCTTTTTGATAGTGAGTGTAGATGCAAGTACATTACATTGTTCATATAATGGCTTACATTGAATAAACATAGAATGTAGTGTTTGAGGCCTTAAACACCTTAAAGATATCCTTAAGCAGGCCATTTGTGAATATTGGGATTTTGGGTATGTGATAGAAAACTTGGAGCACTTGGGACTGTTTTTCTGAGAAGTAAATGAAATGATTAGGAAATGGGAATAGAAGTTCTGAGGACAAATGCTGCAACAAACCACAACAGAATGTTAAAATTTAATGTGCAATATCAGCTTATATCACATTGTTGGCAAGGCCAATTATGCAACATTCAAAGTTTGAAAAAAACTAGTTGAAAAACAAGACTTCTCAATACCATGACTCTCACCACAAGTTTCAAACGATTGAGGGAAGGAGCAAGTTACACTACTGTTATCATCTCTCTAAGATTATACAGATTACCACATTCTTAATGCAATGAGTTTGAGAGATACAAGTTGAATCAAATTCAGCAACACATCCACTGCAAACCAGTACTTGCAAGAGAAAACTGGCACCCAATTGGGACAAATTTGGCAACAATTGTCAAAAGCCCTCTCAGTATCTATTCTTCAGAAGACACCATCTTCAACTGCAACAAGAAGTCTGCTAAATGGCAAAAGAAGCTGGATCACTACTATGGTCAGATATCCCATACTTGCATGTTGTATTGAGAAATTCTTGGGGTGCATCACATGGCTTTGTTTGGCAAGGAAAATACATGGTGATAGAGAATTGAAATTATATGTCAAGCATTCGTTTGAAGTTTTGTCTCCACAATTTCTCATGAATGCAAAAGTTTGCTGAGGTTGTGATAGATTACTGATCACCTGCAAATAAACATGAAAAAAGTTGTTTAGCTCATTGATGATGTTTAGTTTTCAACATCTGCAGAATTCTACAGAGTAGATTCTGAGTGTGCTCCATTGAACCAGCAGCTGAATGTGACAAATTTCTCATTCAGAAGACTGGGAAAGAACCATTTCAGTTGTTGGGATCAAGACTTTCTTTGTTCATCAGCTGAGTTTTTCCAAGTTGGAAGAGGATTTGAATCCTATAATTTTTGTCTTGTGGGTTCTTACACTCTAAAGTTTTTGTATTTCAACTCAACCTTGAAACATTTCATGCCTGAACTCATTTCAAACCATTTTGTCAACCTTAAACTGAAATTTTGACTGTGGAATGTTAAAAACAATTAATATCTGTGAAAAGTCGAGCAGTGTTATGTGAGTTTGTCGTATAAATCTTTTTTTTGTCAACTTTTGTTTTGCCTTTTGAAAAATCCAATAGGAGCAGAAATGGAACTCTTGCTTTGAGAATGCACCTCTGTTTGATTTACAAAAGAGTTAAGCTTCAAAACTGCTTGTTGTAAGTCTAAACACTATCTTGTTTCTCAATGCTTTGGTTTTTGCAGACAAACAGATCCAAGATTCCACTCGGAACAATGGGGTGGGCAATGTGGGACTGAGAAAAGTAGTAACTTAGGTGCTGTGCTGCAATTGAGAAGATTTGGAGATCACCCAATCACACAAATGACCCAGCCAGTTCTTTCATTGCCTCAGTCCTGTTCTGAAATGGGTCATGTGGGATGATGACCGAGTTGCAGTTGGAGAGACATTGCAATTGATTACCTCCCACCCTCCCCTTTGAGAAGGAGTACGAACCTCCCAAAAAAAAAAAAAAAAAGCTTTTCAAGCTCATCCTGTCAGCATAACAGAGTTGGTAGAAGAACTGGTGAGGATTCAGGAAGTAGCTTTTTGCAGATGGATCAAACCATCAAACCTCCTACAATAATTCCCCTCTCAGACAAGATCCAGCACAAGAACCCATGATAACTCTATCTGGCACACCCCCAATTTGACCTGGCCAACATCAAGCTATCACATAAAATTTGTTGTAAGTATTGAAAATAGTTTTCCTTCTTTTTTTTCTTTTTTTTCTTTTGGAAACTTTTTGGACTCAGAACTTTTGCTTTTTTTAAAAGCTGGAATTTTCTGTTGCAAGGTATGTGGTAATTTTATTTTTTAAAAGCTACTGAGAAGAGGGAAATTTTGGTTTTTGAAGAAATGTTTGGCAATTTTCAATAACCCTTAAAAAGTGTGTGGCCACTTTGTTGCTGTTTGACAAAAACTTTGCACAGTTCTCTAAAATAATTTGGCAAAAAAAAACATTTTGGCACATTTGGAGTCTGGACACTGATTTTAGTTTGGTAGCATTTTAAAAACTATCTTTTTACTATAGAGACAGGTTCTAAAAGCCCGTCACCATTTACTTGGGATGCTAGCCTATCAAGCAACATCAGAAAATTGAAAAAAGTATCACTGCTTGGGATGCTTGTGGCTTACTGTTATTTCAGAAAATTGAGGAAATAAAATAAAAAATTTAATATTTAAAAAAAAGAAGAAGCAATCGATTCAAAATAGGGGATTTTTATCCTCACCAATTTTGATCCTTGACTGCTGGCCAACAGGCAACTGATCAAACCACAGTAGTGACAAAATGTTTTAACTGCTTCAAGGACAGAACAACAACTTCCAGATCAGTCAAGACTGTTTGTCCACCACACTTGGAAGTTGGAAGAGTTGTTTGTTGGGTTTAGGGTTTAGGGTCCTACATGTTGGAACTGACATTTTGTCCAATATTTGATGCAAACCCTGCTCTGTTCTGGCAACCCACAAAGCAAGCAAGCAAGTAAGTTTGTCAGTGGCAGATCACATGTCTGTGTAGCTATACAGTTAGTTGTTGCCTTACACTATTTGTCAAGCAGTCAACTCCACATTCTACCTTATTATTAGAGTCCTGAATTGGGGGGAATGACCCAAAAAAAACTCCCCTGACATACTGTCCCCCCCCACCCCCACAAGCTCCCTTACCTTTTTGCACATTCAACACACTAAAGGACCTGACAAACAGCTCCCAATATAGAAGAAAGAACTCTCCCAATATGTGACCCAATGAGTCTTATAACAACCCTAATTAATATATATATTTTAAACCCTTTATATATATATATTTAGGTGGACTAGGGTAAGGCCCCAATGTAAAGCATGGTTCCCCAGATAAGGGAAATAAATGGCCCTTTATTTGGGGAATGTCCCCTTACAATTAAAAAACATTGGAGTGTGAGTTTACTGGACTTATGACCCAAATCTTTGTTTCCAATCTGTCAACCCCATTTTTATTGGCTTTTTTTTGCATTCTTGGGACAGATTTAGAGTTAGTCAAAATGATATTGACAAGTGGTAGGTTTTCACACCTTTTCTCTTCCTCACACAAAATGGGTTGTTTATCTATAAACTTTTTTCACTTTGGTGCTTAGGTGAAACCTTAGGGTTGGGGGCTTCTCAACATAAGGGGCCTAAAAGATGAGGTGGTAGCCAAGTACAGCCCAGCATTTAGGGGAAGTCCCCCACCCATGGGGCTTTACCTATTGTGAAGCAGAAGGCAAACATGATCATAATGTGAACATAATTATCTGCCAGAAATTTTGGAGTGTATCTGGAGGTCACTTCATAATGCATATTTTTTCATCCATGAGGAGCAGGGAGGGCATTTCCTTTTTCATAATGCCCCCCTCCTATTTCGGCTTGGTTTCTCCACTGAATTTCTGGCAGGTCTTTATGTCCTGTAAAGCCCTTGGCCTAGGGCTTTACCTTACACATAAATAGGTCACAAGGTTGAGAAGAGGGGGTGTTTTTATGCATCTTGGGCTTATCTACCAACTAAGAACCAACTCCCCCGCCTTTTCACCTCCCTACCTACTAGATCCACACCCCTTTTTACCACTTAAACTTGTCACATCATTCTTACCTACCTACCCTCCCTCCTACCTACCTACCCAACACCTACATAACGTCAATGACAACCAAAATATAATTCAAATGTGGGTATTGCATTTAGTTGGTTAGCAATAAAATAAACATATTTAGGCTTCCTATGTAGGTATTGCACTTGTGGGCTCTTCCTATCGTCAATGTCCCCATGAGCCTCCACTTTGCACCATTTATTGCATATTGTACACAACATAATTTCATAATTTAATGCCTTGGGTTAAGAAAAATAAAATAAAATTATAACATAAAATGGATCAAAGGAGGATTTAAGGTTAAGTAGATGTCCCAAACATTTATGACCTTTGCAAAAAAAATAAAAATTGATATTAATTAAATTCAAGGTTAAGTTCATTTAGGAGGGAAAAATCATGAACTATATATTGAGCAAATGAAACTCATTTCTTCTCTTTTGAAGGGGAGTGGAAACAACCATCTTTCAAGTTGGAAAGACTCAAATTATAAGATAAAAGATAAAGATTTCTTTCATTTGTTAAAATTCTTAATTTTTTTAGTTTTGATTTTTAATTCATAATTAGTTCAACTAAAATGATTTGTGTATAGTTCTAAGGTTAAGTCCAAGGTTTTGTAGTTGGGGTTGAAGCTCTTTTGAAAGTGGTACATGTTTAGGGATTAGTCTATAACAATACTTAAGGTTTTTAAAAAAAAATTGGAGTTATGATTTGATCTAGAGTTGTAAAGTTTTGCAAGGATATTGTCATCACCTTGGACCATCAAATTAAAGGTTTTTTTTTTTCCCCTCCCCTTCATTTCTTTCATTCATGTGTGGTTTTAATTTAATTACAATTCAATTAGTTTCATGTAATGGATCAATGTGTAAATATAACCTACATTTTTTTATTATGGGAGAAGACTATTAAGTCAACAAATGTTTGACGTTATATGTAGTTATTAGTCCTAAATATGGGTATTATAGGAATAGTCCAGTGGGTATTTTAGTTTTGGAATGTAGGTATTGCAAGGTTGGGTCCCAGGTCTAGTGTGTTTTTTAGTTTGAAATGTAAGTATTGCATTTGGTTGGGTCCTAGGTCTAGTATGTGTTTTAGTCTAGAATGCAAGTATTACAAGGTTGGGTCCCATGTCCAATCTGTGTTTTGGTTTTGGAATGCAAGTATTGCAAGGTTGGGTCCCATGTCCAATGTGTGTTTCGGTTTTGAAATGCAAGTATTACAAAGTTGGGTCCCAAGTCCAATGTGTGTTTAAAGTTAATATGTTGGTATTGTAAGGTTGGGTTTCATGTCTATTGTGGATTTAAGTAATTGACATTTAAGATATTACAAGTGGGACGTTTACATTTTTAATATTGTTATTAGTTTGGCATGTAAGTATTACCAACCTAGGCTCCATACATAATGTACTAATTATGCAAATATTGATTAATTGTGTATTCCACTAATAATCATGGTTTAATTTTTTAAAAGTGGGTATTGTAGGTGCATGTTTTTACATGTTTATAAGCATGGGTCAAATTTCCAAATCACAATCAATTCAAGTCCAAAGCCCAATGAAATCCCCTTTTTCAAATGTGGATTTGGTGTGGATTCCTAGGGTGGGGCATGGGGGCACAAACAAAGTGTTGATGAAGATTGGGTACATAGCACATGCATATGTGTGGCTTCTTGGAAGGCAAGTGAGGTGATGTGGAAACCCCAGTGGACTAAAACACACAAAAATTTACCCTTGCAAAAGGATATAAAAACCCCATCAATAAAAAAACCACCTTAGCCATACCTAGTATAGTATGATGTTCCATGCATTTTCTTTTGCTTTTCAAATTTCCTTCACAACATATGATCTTTGCCATAGGTATGTTTTGTAGGTATGATTGTGCATATGGTCTTAATGATCATCACAATGACTCAAACCATGCAAGATCGATCAAACGAAGATGTTTGGCCACCTTTTTAATCAAGCAATTGTACACATGACATGATGTGGTGGACCTATATTTTTACCATTGAACACACACCTTAACAAATGGTGAGCCATCACATGGCCAACAAGGTCCTGAATCATCAACTCACATGTCATAGTGTGCATCCCAAATTTCACAATCTTTGAAAGATCACATTTGGACTCAATTGAGTTTAGGGCACACTACTAAACAAATTTATGATCATAATGGATCAATTTCCATGGATGCCACATTTGGCACAAATGATGTGAAATATCATTTGTTCACCTTGATGGGTTTTGATGTTCATCACACCAAAGTGCCTCTAGTATAGATCATTACAAGTCAACGAATTGTGGATGATTTGATTGAATGGCTCCACCTTTGAAAGCCAAGATGTTGTTAATCATGCCTAATTGGAGACCAAGTTGTTTCATTATTGATGATACCCCTCAAGAGTTATTGGCATTATGGTGAATGTGAATCCTACCTTATTTCTTTCTTCATAATTATGTTCAATGAAAATCAAAAAAATTCCTTGTCCGAGGTCTTTTTCATTCCTAGGAAGCTTACAATGCCTTTACATATTTAGTTAATGTTAAAAGTTTGTGTGTCAATGCTTAGGATTGTTTGAGCTATAAATAATATCCCTATCTTCCTTTGTGCATGGCATGTATTAAAGGCATGATGATTACATGCAATGGAGAAGGTCAAAGATGTTGAAATTTGACAAATAATCTTTTGTGACCTACATTGAGACTTTCAAAGAATGAGGGAGAATGAAAGTCCTACAAAGTTTGGAACAACATAATTCTAGTGACTCTTGGACACATTGCTTTTGGACCTATTATTGCCAATTTAATAGGTGTTCATTTTCAATTTTAGTCTTTCAAAACATGTTTGTTTAATGATAGTTTCATAATTTACATCCCCTTAAATGGGTATGGTCATGTTTTATCAACTAGACCATTGATCAAATTAATATTGCATTATGAATTGTGTTTTAGAGTTGTGGATGATTGGCCTTCGACACATGCCACATTCCAACCAAGATACACAAGCAAACATTGAGTCTCACAATGGCACCTTAAAAACATTGGTTTTCATTTGAGACAAAGGGTCTTAGAGGGCGTCAAATTGATTGGTTAGTTTGGAGATTAACAAAAATAGTTGCATGACATTACATGCACACATTTAAAATGAAGAAAAAGGGGTTCATAAAAAACAATGTTATGGAATGTATTGTGAAAATAAGTGTGGAAAAGGCAACATTGAACCACTAACACATGTATCCCAACCATCCTTTGAAACAAATGGGTATTGGATTGCAAGGAATTAACATCTTGCCAATGTGAAATACAAAATGAAATACCCATTTACAAAATATTCAAGTTGCACATGTGAATGGGCATTACGAAGGAATCTTTGCAAGCATTGAAATGTTATTATTTTCATGGTCACCAATGTTACCTAAGAAGATGTCATTGATTATTGTGGAACATGGTTCAGATCTAATTGTGTAGGTTTGGTAGCCATGTTTGTGGACCCAAATATATTCCAAAGGATTAGATTCCAAAGATGATGGTGAAGTTAATGGTGACAAAGGGGTCATTGACATTGGTTTGATTGGAACTATGGAGGAGTTTGTGTTTCCTATAGACGAGGTTAAGGCTTTTGATGAACTAGAAAGTTCAAGTGTTCATTTGGAAGGAGCACTAGCTTGTTTACATCACACAATGCATGAAATTGCCAAAGAATGCACACAAAGAGGGTTCACATTTTGTGGCCATGCACCAAAACAAATGAATTATTACATTTGGGAATGTTGTTACATCATGTAGATGATGGTTTAAGGTATTTGGTTCACAGGTTGAAGGATTGGCATGAAACAATGTTCACACACACACAAATGTTCATACAAAAAAAACTTATGAGTAAATATTAATTTTAACATTCAATAGGCATCATATTCATGTAAATTGTTTGTTTGATCATTTTACATCAAAGATTTATAATATTATTTTGTATTGAATGCTGAAAATATTATATTAATAAAAATTAATTATAACCAAAAGAAGGGGGTCCGGAAATCTAACAACACATGTACTCTCCTCTGTGGACCCTGGTGTCCATGTTCTCCAGATCAATCTCACCCCTACTGACACCTCAACATCCCCAAAACTTGTCCATGCCCTGCTGATATCTCTGATCCTCAACGATTCAGAGACTGACAGACACAACAACACAGAAATGACACAACACACATCTCCTGTCCTATACTTCCACACTGATGCGATTCAAAGAAAAAGAAGCTCTTGTATCTTATTCACAGAATATACACATCCCTGAAGGTACAAGCGTTTCCTCCAGCAAATTCACAAAAAGAAGTCTGAAAGTTCCTAGGTTTCTTGCTTCTTCTTTGTCTCGCCCCTCAATTCTTCTGCAACAGAAGCTCAACTATCCGTTAGACGCAACGGAAGATCACTAACACAGTTAAGCTCCCTTCTACAGAACTCCTTACTATGTTGCCAAAAATCTCTCTGCTTCCTCTCTACAACAGCCTTCTTGATCTTTTTTTTTTTTTAGAACTCCGTTCGTTTCTTCTAGAGGCTTCCTCTCCAAATCGCCTTGTCTTCTCCTTTACGCTCCCAACCCGCCATTTCATAATTGCAGCACCGACCTAGATCACAACTCGGAGCCGCCATCCATCCTCTATTCAATAGTAGCCATCCTGCAAATCTCCCAGCAAAACACTTCACACAAACCAAGCAGTACTCCCCATGCAGATGTAATGCAAAGGCAGCCGTCATAGACACAAAATGGCTCAATGATGTGCCAATTAACTTCCCTGATCAGTGTGCGCTCACAAGTTGGGGTAACCTAATTTCCCATTACACAATATTAAAAATTGGATAAATATTAGAAATTATAATATTCTACTAAATATAATATGCACAAAAGTAGTATTAATAAGAAAATTACTAGTGATTATTAAAATCGATTGTTTTAGTTTAATTAATAATTTTATTAGTATAATAATATTTTAGTAAATAAGAATAAGATTTTTTTTAAAAAAAATTAGTAAATGTAACAACCTTAATATTATGATTATTAATATTATTCAATAAAATTATTACCAATTTATTAATTTAATAATAATTGATAAATTAATATATTATTATGGTTGTAGATTACAAATAATTTATAAGATTTCAAAAGGCATATGTAGGTAGTTGGAATACAAACAATTGGATGACCTTATGCAATATTCGCACACACACCCCCCCCCCACACCCCCCCCAAGTACTATGTGTTCGTAAAAGCCCCCCTAAATGCAATTTGCTCCCAAAATGTAATATTCACATTCATGAAACACAATGATTAATATATATGTAAGTAATGCAAATATAATAATAATAAATATATTTTGTTATTTTTCATCCAATAAATGGTTGACACAAGTCACTACCTTTTCTAGGTAACCTAGGTAGGTAGGTCATTTAACTTAGGTGGGTTACGTGACACATGGGTAACAAGTATGATGACTTGAACCCTTCATATGTTTGAAGAAGATTCAAGTCCTTAACCTTTGTGCCATTGGTCAACATAAATGAGAAAGATTGTCCTCTTTTAATTATGAATAGTTTTTAAATTTACTTTATCAAAATTATCTGGTGTAGATATGTTAGTACTATGTAAAATTTAATTTGAAGTAATTTTTTATTAGATATAATTTTAAGAATTACAAATAATTTAAAACTTAATCGTCACATGTTTAAGATTATTTGTAATCCCCTAAACTTCACTCTAAAGGTTAACTATAAAGCTTAAACCCTAAGATGTAAAACCTAAAACCTAAAACCTAAACCTATGACATATAACTTAACAATAAAATTTTAAATTAAACCTAACCCTAAAACCTAAAAGCATTAAAACCTAAACTTAAAATCTAATCCCAACCTTAAATTTAAAACTAAAAACCTTACCCTAAAATTTGACCTTAAAACCTAAAACCTACAATCGAACATGAAAACCTAGCCTTAAAGTTTATTTTTAACCTTAGATTTAAAACTAAAAACCTAACCCTAAAACTTACAACCCGGCATTAAAACTTAATTTTAAAGCCTAAACCTAACCCTAAACTTAAAATTAAAAACCTACAATGTTTAACCTACAATTAAAACATAATCTTAAAGCATGAACCTAACCTTAAAACTTAAAACCTAAACCTAACCCTAGACTTAAAATTAAAAACCTAACCTTAAATCTTACAATCTAACATAAAAGCCTAACCTTAAAGTTGAAACCTAACCATACATTTAAAACTAAAAACCTAACCCTAAAACTTTAACCTAACCTTAAATATTACCTCATTACGGATAATTGTACCTTATTGTGGCAAGGGGGGTTGGATATGGAAGTGTGAACACGACTTTTTGCCTTTAAGCAAAATCTTGTGAAGTTGACATGGGCATTCATAAACATTATGAATACAATAAGTCATTGTGGAATTTTGTATAACAACTTGTTCAAGGACAACATTATGTTACATTTTTTGCTAGACAAACCAAATGTTTATACATAAGTGTGTGCGATTAGGGTGAAGTTAGGCGCTTACAAGAGGTGATGGCATCATTGTATGGGTTTGCAAAGGAGCAAGATGCCACTAACACAAAAAACTACATTGGTGGGTTGTTGCATAATTGTTTTTAATTTATAATGTATTGAAAACTGCAGATTCCCCTCAACAAATGGCCAAACAACATGCCACAACTTTGAAGTCTAAAGCATATTTGGTGGGCAAATTAGCAATTGTCGTTTGGGGTGAAGATTAGGATGTAGAATATTTCATGGACAATTCAACCAAGATGTCATTTAGGAAACTAATCCATGACATGTATGATCTAAATACAGAGGAACGAAAAATTGTTCAATACATCATGCGCACATTGATGGGGCCTCCATACAATTGGACTGCACCTAAAAAGTGTTATCAAAGGCAGCCATAAATATTTTTTAGTTGTTAGATATGGAATATGGTGTAATTTGCATGATTTTTCAAAAATGACTTGTCTTTGACTTGTGGATTTTATAAAACCCAGCTTTGTAAACAAATCGTGTTGTCATGTGTAATCAAATTTGAAATTTGTGAATCCATCCTCTTTACACATTTGAAATGTGTGTTTGGATCTATCCTCTATAACGACGATGGGTTTCTTGTAAACATAACATACAGTGATCATTTACAATTTTACACAAATATTGCCCATTTATTTTTTATATTCTTGAATTATGGATGATTGGACTTATCATTGATAATTTGCTCTAATAAATGCTCTCATATAATTGATAAACATCAAATAATAAAAAAGAATCAATAAAATTCATTTAAAACAACATTTTTAATGCAAAATTTACAAGGCATTTATTTTATAGACTTTTGTTTTGTTTTTGATTTTTTTGGCATTGCCCACCAAGGCAAGGATATTGTGTTTATATTCATTATAAAGTATAGTAGCTTAACAAATTTTGGCCCCCATGTAGTAAGTCTATTTTTATACAAGGATTTTTGAAAAATGATATTTTGGCTTATGTTGAAACTTGGGATTAATGATAGAGTTGTGATATTTTGAAAGAGTTTGGTTTCTTTTAGAGGATTTTTTTTGAAGATTATATCTTTGGATGGTGAAATATTGGAATTTCAATTATTCTTTTTTTGCCTTAAGATATTTTTTAATGTAAATGGCAAGGCCACAATGTGACACATCGAAAAGTTGGCGACCAAAATTTTTCGATCATTGCAAGATTGGCAACTGAAATCCATTTTCAATTACCAATCATAATGTGGGCAACCCAAATGTGAACAAAGATTTTCCTACATTTGTTTTGATGGATGTAATAGATGCATCAAATTGGACGCCAACATGACACCTAACACAAAATTGGCACATCATGTCAATTTTGACAACCCTACCTAAATATAAAACAAAAAATTTATAACTTAATTTTTAAGTTTGAAGGCTAACCCTAAAATTTAAAAACTAAACAAAAAACCTTAAAACCAAAATTGTAAGATGAAAACCTTAAACGTAAACCTTCTATTTAAACCCAAAATTGTAACCCCTAAAACCTAAACCTGAATCTTAAATCTAAACATGTTACCTAAACCCCAAATTTTAAACTTTAAAACCTAAAGCCGAATCATACATTCTAATGCCTAAGACCTAACCTTAAATCGAAACCTTCTACCTAAACCTTAAATTGTAAATCACAAACCTTTAATCCATTAAAACCAAACCCATTTTTATTTTTTAAAAATGCAATACTTGGACATAGGGCTTGCTAAAAATGTTGTCTATTGGTTGAAGCCCCCTTAAATGAATTCCCATTCAAAAATGCAATACTTGCATTCACCATATTAAAATGCTTAAATGTTTGTAGCACTTATAGTTTTATATGACCATCATGTGAATATTGCAAAGGAGGAGGAAAAATCCAGTGTGTGTTTTGAGCCTCCATGCGGGTAATGCAATTGAAGAGAAATCTAGTGTGGATTTTGAGCCCCCATGCAAGTATTTCAAAAGAGGACAAATAATCCAATGTGTGCTTTGAGCCCGTATGTAGGTATTATAATCAAGGAGGAAAATTAGTATGTGTTTTGCCAATGATATTTATTTAATCACAAACAAATCAAAGAATAGGTTTGCATCTTTGGTATTAGTGGGTTTTTGGTGTTTATTGAGGTATTATGGGTTCATTCTTTCAAACATGTTTCTTAAGGTTAAGGCATTAAAATATTGCATTAGAGAACAAAATGATTCAAAATAATTTTTTAATATGGCATATGAAACATCACATTAAAAAATGAAAAAAAAGACTCATGGAAAGTCCAAAATGTAAAATGTAGTTCACATCAATTTGTACAAAAATGTTCAAAAAACTACAAAAATGCACATCTATGTTTTAAAAACTACTCAATGACTATCATCATTAAAACCATGAGCTTGATGGTAAGGCTTAGCCACCTAATCTACTCGTGTTGTGTGATGTTGGGTGAACATTTGGCAATGTTGTATAACAAGACAAACTACATCAACCACAAATTGGTCCTTCATAATTCCATGGAACCTAAATTAGAATTTACACAATTTGTTAAACATAATTTCAAAGCTTAAATAAAAAAATTGAATTAAAAATAATAGAAGGGTTTAAAGATAAATATCGTCCATAAATGGTCTCTAATGCATGGAAATCAAGGATTGCCTACATCTTTTCAAGTCGAATGGACTTGCTAGATTTCCATTCCCATAAGGTGGCAGTCCATGCTAGCTTTGTCTTCCTCACATAGGATAACTTACATTGGAGGATGGTGTCACCAAGTTTTTCATTTTTTTCAATTCATGAGAATGCATTTCAAAAGATGTATCCACACCCTAATTAGAAATGCCCAAAATCTTCAAGATCTTCTTTGAAATGAATAGACAATAGGTGGTTTAAGGACCTCCTCATGCCTTATGTTGCTTCCTCTAGGCGAACCCCATTCCAATGTAGCTTTTGTTCATGCATGAATAGTTGCCTTCTATTTATTTTGCTGCAAAATAGATTAGACATCATTCAAGATGTGGGCATTCATGACCAAGTGATATTGATGTCGAAGGCCCATTTCATGAATTAAAGGCCACCTAGGCTTTCCCTTTTCAACAATGAACTCATGCACCTTCTTTAGGCGTACAATAAATATCCATTTTACAACATATAATTCCTTGCATTTTCCAACTTTACAAGACCATTTTGAGCCTTGTTTGACAGATTTGACACTCTTCCTTGCAATTTGAGGAGGAGGAAGGGCCTTTAAGAATATTACATCAAAGGCTGTTGGAAGGACTTTTTCAGCTTCGTGGTCTTGGTTGGATAATTCATCAGCTACATAACCTTAAAAAATCACATTAAGTGCATCTTCCTATAGGTTGCCCACAAGGATGGGAGGTTTTAGGGTGCCCCTATGTGTTCTTTTGTGCATTTGCATTATGTTTTAAAAAGGGGAAATTTCTTTTGATCAAATGTGTAGTAGGGCAGACAAGGATAGAACCTACCCTTTTTTTATTAAGTAGGGTAAGGCAATCAAGGATAGAGCTTACCTTGCCCTATTTTTTTTCTAATTATTTATGGCAATGGCAAGGTAAGGTACCCAAGGACAAAACATGCCATGTTTTGCTTCTCTTTGGTTTTATTTAGACAAACTAGGATTGAAGGATGATGGCAAGGCATGTAGATAGGGACAAAAGTTGTTATGCCTTGTGATTTTTTATGTGCCCTATTACTTTCGAGTTTACACACACACCCTATGACTTTCTGGTTTATTTCCACACATAATTTTGTTTTATAGTTTTATGCCTTGTTATTCTATGGTTCAACTATATGGTTTTGTGTGCCACACACACAAAGCTCTCCACCTTGTTATTTTTTGGTGCACACACACCTTGCTACCTTGCTACTCATTGCTTCAAGCACACCTTATTACCATGTTATTCTTTGGTTTAGACATGCCCTGTGACTCTTTTGATTTAGGTTTGCCTTCCAACAAAAGCTTGATACTATTTGGTTCAAACCACGCATATTTGCTTATGTTATTATTTGGTTTAGGTTCACATTGCTATTCTTTGGAAGGTTTTTGGGTTTTGTGGGCTCACACACCTAGGTTCGCCCTACTACCTTTATATTATTTTTCTATGGTTTTGTGGCTAGGTTTGCACACACATAAGTTTGCCTTATTCCATTGTTATTTGGGGTTTTGTTGGCTCACACACACACACAAGTTTTCCTTGTGGTGTTATATTTGTTGGTTTTTTATTATCACACGCACCTTTTTGGGGTTCTAAGGACACACACTAACATTTCTAGGGTGTTCAAGTACACACATAGGCTCACACACAAAGAGTTGCGCATTGGGTTATTCTCTTTGTTGGCCTCCTATTCTCACATTCTTTAAGGTTTTAAGGACCCACTTTGGCCTCTCCATGGTGTCCCCACATGTTGCCTCATTCACCTTACTACCCTTCTTTTTATTTATAACGTGTGTGTCACACACACACACACACACACAAGAACTATGTTTTCAAGAGGTGAAAAACCATAGAAAGACAAAAAAAATCTTACCTTTTGTTTGTTGCGTTGATGTTGGAAATGCAGGATGGTTGTAGGTGCATGTATCTACCAAGTACATGAGTCTCCTTCAACGTGGGGGGTTGTTGGTATGACATGGGGGGGTATTGTTGGTCCAACAGTCTCTTTCAACACAACATCGCATTACAACAATGAAGGTGTGTAGGTCTCCTTCAATGAGGTGCAACAATACACCAAACATGCCACATTGTAAAAACATGTTAGGTGCACAAGTCTCCTTCCTCCTGTAACAACATAATGTCGTGTTGCAACATGCCATATATTCAAGTCTCTTCTTCCTATATCAACGCAACATTGCATTGTAACCATAGGTGTGATGGTTGAAAGTGGAGGCGCATGAATTTCCTTCTTCCAACAAAGCAACACAACGTCTTAACGATGGAAGTGTTGCAACAATGTCACATTTTGAGGTTAACAATTGCAACAACATGACATTTGCTACAAAAATGTTGTTGCGAAAGAAAGACAAAAATGAAGGAAGAAGAGGAAAAATTAAAAGTGAAGTGGTGTAGGTAGGTGTTTAGGGTTTGAGGCAAGGTGAGGTCAAGAAAGGAAATTAAAAAATGAAAAAATCCCTTAATCTAAGTTCATTTGAAAACAACCTCAATGGCTTCATCACCTAGCTAGTGCACTAATGGGGTGTTGGGTTACAAGAGCCCACTTACAAAACCCATAGGATTTCAAGCCCAAAACACACAAAAAAATTCACAAAAAAATTTACATAAATAAAACTTGCATAAAAACACATAAAAATTTGTAACAATAAATTTGTGTTTTGGCATCTCAAATCACCAAAAGTGAATGAGAACATACAACTTGAGATTATATCCCAAACATGAAATAAGTCAAGTCATGTTCACATTTGAATTGATTCCAAGTTAAAACATAATGAATTACATTAATACAACATAAGATTAACCTAATTCACATTTAACTAGGCAGTTAAACTAGCATTTTTGACAAATGTTGTGTGCTACCATATAGGCATTTACAAATTATTATTATTCACACACACAAACCAAATAACATGAATCACCTTAAATGGCACATCACCTCCAAATTGCCCCTTTATTCAGGGTTTAAGTCCCTTTAAGCCATATACATATGTAAGAAATTCCTTCTATAAATCCATCAATAGTGAACTATTTGTTATAAGGTGAAAAAACTAATAGGCCATGTGCAAATGTGAACCCCATTGTTAGTCGCCTAATTACAATCCCCCCAAATCTTTAGCCAAAGGTGAATCATCACAAGGATAAATTTAGGATATTCCTACTATCTAATTACAAGAATAGGTACTTAGGTATGCTTAATGCACCAAAGGAAAAACCATTTCAATTTTGGTGTAAAAAATCCCATATGCCAACCTTTGGAACATTGATCACAAATCAACATAATGGTAGCCCCAATAAACTGCCCACACAACATAGGACATGATCTAATGAGAACAACCACCACATATGGCCAACTTGGCCATTCAAATTGGGAAGACGACATGATGTGCAATTATGCACGTGGTTTTTTTAGGTTTTACCATCTTAGCCCTCCAATAATAACACTCCAAAAATAACACCTTTCACATGCATAAAATAACATGTCTTATAGTCACATTTAACATAATTAGGGTTATTTGTTATAAGTACACATAATCTCCTTATTCTAATTTATGAACCCAAGGTTTATAATCACCTCCTTAAATCACAAGAAGAAATCTTGTTCTTTCTTGCTACCCAAATTCACTAGGTTTTTAGTGAAATGAGACAAAATTGACTAATATGCAACTTATATGGTTTTGGTAAAAAAAGACTAGTTGATTAGGACATTTTTCATGAAATATTTTTTATTGGCTTTGAATAGTCACATGTTGCACTAAATAAATTATAATTTTAAAATTATGACATGGATATATGAGGTCTCAAGTTAATATGACGTGGAATAAAGTGCTTCATCATCATATAATTTTTTTCATTTGTTTTCTTTTTTTCCAGATCATGAAGTCATGGATTCTAATTTTCACAACATGTTGTGAAAAAATTACATGTTGTGAATTTATTTATTTTTTCAATTTTTTCAAAACAATTTTTGACATCATTCATCAAGATGTACATGTTCAAACCTTAATGCATGCGAATTCATAAAGGTTTGAACTTATGACTTCGTGGAAGCACAACAAGGCCTTAAGTACCAAACCACTTCAAAACTTTATTATCAAAGAAGAAAAAGTTTAAATTTATTATGTGTGGCATGGAATTGTATAGGAAAGTCAAATTTTAACATATGCTTTCTTTTTCAAAATTTATTCAAATGCTACAATTGAAAACATGATCTTAAAGCTTATTCAATAATATATATATTAAATAATATGATTTATAAATATTGAATGTAATTTTTTTTTAAAATTAAATAGCATGTCATGAATAAATTTACAAATTTATTTTTGTTTAAATTGACCTACAAAATCTATGAATTCAATGTGAATTTAATAATGCATTCATTAAGTCTTTAACAATGTTATTTCCATTATGTAGAATATGTCCATATTCTGAAATTTTGAAACATTTTATTTTCCCAAATATGATTAGGTACAAAGTTTATTATTATTTTTGCAATGTTGCTAAAATGGCGATCATCCATAAGAAGATTTAATCACATTTGGTTATAGAGAAGTTGTGGAGTTGGAAATTTGTTTAAATCCTTCAATATTATGGTTACATACTATAGTTTATTATAAAAATTTGACAATATATATTTTGAATTTGAAATTTGATTTTTTTTTCAAAAATGTCTTTGGTTGATGTTGTTGCCGTTACAATTTGGCAAAAATTGGCCACAAAAAGAAATTTTAATTAAGTAGTCAATATAACCATTTAATTCTCGATATAATATTTGTTTAGCAACATGAACCATACACTAATGTAAATGATTAATTACACAACTTGAAAAGAAATTAAAAATACCATTATTATTTTTATTATGTAAGAATATATTTTACTTTCATTTTTTTTGTAGAAGTAAAAGTAACATAATTGGTGGAATTCTTGCATTAAATAGTTATATTAAGCCCTTCCCCCCCAATCAACATGTTTTTTTTGGTTTTGAATTTTCCTAATTTGGTAGTTCTTGTTGGAAAAAAAATGGAAAAAAAATGAAAATCAAAGGAAAATGTAAACAACAAAAAAAATTGCAAAAAAGTTGAGATTAAAAATTTGAAAAATAAAAGTTACTTTTAATGAATAGAAATTTAAAGAAAGTCTAATAATTACAACCTTAAACACACACAAAATTCCAACATATATGTTTTTGAATTTTTTTAAGATCAATCTTTGAAATCATTATAAAATTATCCAATTTTTTGAAAAATGAATATTAATGATGTAGTTGAATTTATTTTTTTGGTGATGAATTTTCACTATTTTGTAAATATAAAAAAGGGCCATCAACATCAAAAAATGATTTTTTAAATTGAAAAAACCAAAAATTTCCAATTTTAATTTTTTTATTGATATAATTCTACAATGGTTTCTAGGACTTGTAGCCAAAATATATAACTATTTTAACAAATTTATACCTCCATATACATAGTCTATAACCAAAACATGGTTAAATATTCTTGTGAATGATCTTGAAGGACACCAAAAATTTGAAAAAATAGAAAGATAAATTTTTTTGGGGATGTAATTATCACTATCATCATTTATAATTCATTCATTTATTTTTTAAAATAATTTTTAAAAACTCACCTCCAAATATTTAAACATAAAATTGTAACAAAACAAACCCCAAAAATTGATAATTCACGTTTAAAATAAAATTATATATATATATATATAATAGTCATATTCATAATTTTTTAAAATGTAAAATATATAATTAAATCACTTTTTTTAACATTAGTTATTTTTTTATACACTAAGAAAAAAAGTGGGGAAAAAATTAAGGATTATTTACATGGGTTTTTAATGTGGCATCATGAACATTCATAATAAAAACCTTGTCCACATGATGCCTTAAACAAACTAGGCAAAAAAAAAAGTTTTAATTTACATAAATGTACAAAATTTTAATATATGAAAATTTTAGAATTTAAAGGTCTACATGCATTTTAAACTTTGCACGCATTAACATTTAACCTAATCTTTAACTCGTTCAAATATAAATATGAAACATGTTTAGTTTGTATACATCCATTTCAAAAAATTGTGGTGAATGTAAAATGCAATTCATGAGTAATGGATTTAACACATTCAAAGCAAATAATCCAACTCATGTCCAAAGGTTGATGATTTAAGAAACGTGAAAAAAATCACTAACTTGTTCAAATATAAATGTGAGGCATTAAATTATTATGTGTGTTTCAATATATATTAATAAGTGCAATATGCAACATTTGAATAATGGTTTAATGAGTTTAATGTGGATGATTCAACTCATGTGAAAATGTTGATAGTTCAAGAAATATGAAACAACTCACTAAACCATTCAAGTATAAGTGCAAAACATTGAGCCACATCTGTTTCAATATATTATAATAAGTATAAGATGCAACTTAAGAATAATGGTTTTAATATTTTAAATGTGAATGGTTTAACTCATGTACACATTTTGATAATTGAAGAAATGTGAAAAATATCATTAATTCATTCCAATAAAAATGTGGGGTTTTTAATTATTATATGTATTTAATAAATTATGGTAAGTGTAAAATGCAACTCATGAGTAATGGTTTCAACATGTTAAAAGTTAATGGTTCAACTCATGTATCATGTCGATAGTTGAAGAGATGTCAAAAAAATCACTAACCCATTATAATGTATTGTGTAAATAAAGTAAAGGTTATCTCGATTTTCACATCAACAATTTGAAATTATTAAAAAATAAAGTAGGGTTCAAATTATACTCATAAGTGAACAACATAATGAATGTAACAATTATGAACAATATTGACCATTAATTAATGCAACAAGTCACCTGCAAACTTAAGAAGGCTAAATGTAATTGAAATGTAGTCAAATCAAACAATAGTCAAAATGTGTGGGGGTGACAAAGGACAAGATTTCTTTTTGTGAATAATGGTATAACATAACATATCTTGATGTCGAACAATGTCAAGATTCTCCGTAACCATTGGCATTACACATTGAAATAAAGTTATTCAAATTGTTCACATGCTTGAAACCGCACATTTGGATCATCCAAATTGATTATTACCATTGTGTTTCATCATATTCAATTTAGTAGTTCAAGCTCACAACTAAATAGTATAAAATATGGTGAAAAAGATGCAACAAAACTTTGTGAACTAAATTTATACCATGCATCTAAACATGATACCTATAGATTTCAATATCTAGCATGGCCCTTTTGAAGTTCATTCTTTTGCAAATCCCACTTCACCATTTGCACCATCCCCTCAACTAACTATTTACCTTAGGATGGTCTTGTGAAGTTGTATGATGATTGATAAGTTTTTATTCTCACAACTCTTGGAACTCCCAACAAAATTTAGTACCTGGTGAATATTTTGGATGGAAAACAAAACTTATATATTTCAAACACCATGTCTAAAAATGCATAAACATTCATTTCATTCCTATGATTCAATAATGACACCAATTTTAATGACTTTGATAAATGTTCAATCATAACTAAAACATATTGGTTATGTTGCACTATCTAATTCAATAGGTTGACAAAATCCAAACTCTAACAATAATTAAGCACCATGATGGGCAATGGATGTAAATGAAGTGTAAGTAAGTTGAATGATGCCCATATTTGGGTCACACACCACACATTGAAAAACAAATAGTTGAAGATGTAATTCCATCCATGCCACCAATTTGATGTTTATAACAAGCTATACATCCATCAAAACCCAAAATGGCCCAATTCTTCATGAGCATGTAATACAAGGCCTTCATGTTGTTTTAATCATAATATTACCCACATTCATCCATCCGTCCGCAACCATAAGAAGGAATTACCTTTTCGCTTAAACCACTTGGCCCCATGCATGACCTAGTCACATTCCTTAGGTGTTAATCCAATTGAAACTTTGCCTACTTGTAAATATGTGATAACATCTATATATGATGTATGTCTAGAGCACTCACCATCCAATTCAATGTTCACATCACAAGAATCTTTATTACCCATGTTAGGTGTACATCCCAATGAGGTACATAGGTATGCAAAGGCATGCCATCTTGATATTGCTTCCAAATTTGTATAATTGTGCCAACGACTTATATGGTGTTTTCCTTGCTATAACTTGGGTTGCAACTTGATCCATTGACATCCCTATTAACCCTACTAGCCTTATGAACTATGTCAAAGTTGTATTCCTATAAGATAAAAACCCATCTTGTCAACTTTCTTGTGATTCCATCAAAGATTTAAGTGGTTAGTGATCCATAACCAATGTGAATGGGCTACCATAAAAATAACACTAGAATGAGGAAACCACCCAAACAACAATGAAGTGCATTTTCTTTCATATGAATTGTACTTGGCCTCCATTTTGTTGCTGGTTTGATTGACATATGCCATCACAAATTGTCAACCATCATCATTAAGTTAGGTAAGCATGATTCCTAACCTTAAAATACTACAACAAATATGTAATTAAAATGGTTGTCCTTGTATGGGTTGTAGCAAAATGGGAGTTAATGTGAACATGGCTTTCAATTCATGAAAAGCATGTTCCTATGCCTTCCCTTAGATATATTATTAGTTAATATTCATCAATTGGGTTAAAACTTTAACAATTCAAGGTTGTTAAATCCTATAACAAACCTCTAGTAATAATTACATAAGCCTAAAAAAACCTTACAATTATTTGACATCCAATGGTTGAGGCACCTCTAAAATGGCCTCAACCTTATGCTTTTAAACCCCTAATCCACTAGGATAAATCATCTAACCCAGGTGCTCAACTTGAGTTTGGAAAATTTGGCAATTGCCCATATGCAACTTAAAGTTATTTTCTTTTGAAGTCTTTTAAACACTTCTTGTAAATGTTGCATGTGATCCTTTGGAGTGAGGCTAAAGACAATGGTTTCATCTACGTACCATTTGACAAAACTAAAAATGCCAACATTTGATCCATGACCTTTTATGTAGGGGTGTTTTTGAAACCAAATGGTGACAACTACCATTGGTACAAATAGTCTTTTCCATGAAAATCAATCCCCATGAACATTGTTTTGATTTTGTCACTATCCTTGAATGGCAACTAGTGGTAGCCATAATGTATGTCTAAGGTGTAAAAAACCTTGGTTTACCCAAGGGTGTCAAACATGTCCTTTGATAGGGCATGTCATACTTGTCAAAATGCATCCACTTGTTCACCAACCTATAATCTCCACACATGTAGTGTTATGTCCAATTGCCAAAAATGTTTTTGGCTAGCATCATTGTTGCTAAAGCATATTCACCCCTAGATAGTTTTACCAAACCAATTTCTAATAGTTATGATGTCCAAACCTCAATTAAGGCCTTCTCCACCTCAACAAGCCTATAAGGTTGCATAAAAAAAGAATTATCATCCTCAAGTATGACGTGGACCTCTTATCCTTTCAATCGGCTTAATTCTTTGAAATTGAATGCAAACCATCTAGTATAATTTTGCAATATAGTTGTCAAGCATTTCCCAAACTTTATTTCATGTAACCATTTGACTAATAATTAATTCCCATGTTTTTGTGGTCATTAATATTTTGGGTTTTGGGGTGACAAAATATCCTTAATACTTGACGTTAAAGGCGTGGACTAGATGATTGTTATGCAAAATGTGGGGAGGTGCATGATTAACTTGGTGTTGTCACATTATCGACTTCTTGTTCAACACCCATAGATCCGTCTTGACATTCCTAATGCCACAATTGCTAAGGATGTATAATTAAGCTTGCCATAACATCACCTGGGCTCCCTTGCACTAACATGGTTATATTAGTTAAAAGTGCAACATGTGAAGGATGGGATGGAGTGGGTGGGTGTGATTGGGCAAAAACTTTGTCCTGCCAATGCCAAATTAAAAATCCAAGTGAGGCAATCAAGTTCAATGACTTGCCCCAAAATCTACCTATGAAATCTTTCCAAAAAAAAAAAACATAGTTGTGGTGTCAATGTGAAAGCCCATGGCTTGCTCCCTTTCACATTGGGTTCCTTCATATTAAATGAACCAAATTTCCAAACCAATCATGGGCATCCATCTTAAAATGCATGATAACGTGGAATTTTTTTTAAGTCAATAAGGTTCTTATGGAAGTCCAAATCCTATTGACCATTGCCAAAGGTGATTAATCATTATGGTGAATTGTGCACAATTATCATCCCAGATCCAATATGACATCCATGAAGTGCGTGGGTGACTTTGGGATGGGTTGATATGATTGTTGGATCATTGTTAGTAATGTTAGGTTAATTCACATCCACTTCTACCAGCTCAATGTCGATCCAAGCCTAAATATGTTGCCATCCTATTAACACAACTAGGGTTCCAATAATCTCCTAGTGATGGAACATTCTCCAATGAATATACACACTAGTGCATTTGTGTGGTTTATAAATATTATAGGACATGTACCAATTCCCAAAAAAGTTTTACTTTGGGGTTTAAAAGGCTTTGACATGTGCTAGCTTGTGAAAAACCTTAACATGACCATCTTGAAATGACTAGATCAACTAACCCAACATTGTCCAAATCCTACGCCCTTAACAATGTGATATTGTTTGGTAGGGAACATTGGTTACGTATTGTTGACGTGGGCAACAAACCAAGTTGTTGTCACAACATCATAACATGGCAAATGGAGGTTTGCCTAACATGTGCACCTATTTCCATGTGATGATACTATTGTACTTACATGCAATAATGTAAAACTACAACCAAATTAGAATTAATGCCTCCAAAAAACTTCAATATGCATATCCCATCTTTGGGAATATTCTACCAAATAATTATGCACATCCAATATTGGGCATTATATTCAATCATAATGGCCTATTACCAACATCCATGAGTAATTATGGGCTTGGTGATGATAAAACGTGCCAAGCTTGATGAATGTAGTGACTTGCCAATGCATGTAATTTCGAGAATGTGCCCCATGGTGGCATAAGATTTAACACCAACTCCTAAATGAACAACATCCCACCTACCATTGACATCACAAATTAACCACTAGGGGGTTCATCTTGATTATGGATGTTATCTTTCGTCAATTCAAAACCATGGGGAAGGTTTGAAAATCCAATTAACATAATTGATTTTTTGGATTTTCCTAGATGCCCCTTGACAAACCTCATTGGCAACAAAGCCCTACAATTGTCTCCTATCTACCATCTTGATTGGTAGGATGATGTTTTTTCCCAAACATCTAAAGTAACCCCTAAAGGGTATAAAATCACTCTTCAAAGAAATATGTCATGAGATGTAGCATAAATAACCATTGTTTAAGTCCACAATATGGTATAAATCGTTGGTTTGTTGGGGTTAACTTAGATCACAACCTCATGTTTGGTTAATCCTTGAGATTTTTTTGACCCATTGGTTGATATCAAGATTTGGTATGTGCATAGTTTGAAATTGACATTGATCAATCCAAGACCTTTCATTGTTGTTTTGTGAAACATTAGGGGTTGAACATTTGAATCCAACATAATCCTCTAAGGTCAATACCATTGTTTAATGCTCCTTTCAACTAAAAAATTCCCTTTTCATTACACACCACAACCACACTAGGGACAACACATGCCATATTAATGGTTTGATGTGCTAAGAATTGTTGAAGTTTGGCAACTTTTAATTTGCACGCCAAAATGGAGATTTTGAAATTTTCATTTGAGTTGAGCTTGAAAGTACTATGGGGCATCATGTTTGAAATTGGATTGTTGTCCAACATAATCACCATCCTTGGTGTTCCCCCACCCTTAAATAATGTGGCCATTAAACAAAATAATTATGTTGGTTGAATATCAAGAATAGCTAATGTTTCAACATAAAAAAATGGTGCCCAATACATTATCATTATTGTCATTAGCAAATTGCTTAATGCTTTTTGTTTTGAAAGTGGAACCAAATGTGCTCTTCAATTTCATTGGTGCAATTTTGGAAATTGACACTCCTATAAGGTTAGAAATCATATCCATTAACACAAATGATAATGGTAAGTGAATTTTGAGTTGAAATTCCCCACATTATGGATTTAACCTTTTCATTAGCAGTTCATGGTTTCACAAATCAAACATTCGTTATTATCATTAATGTAATTATCAAAGTATTTTGATTGAACTTGAAACCTTAACACAATTCCATTAATTGTTTGAAACACATGGTTTATTAAAATAATCAACATCACCATATATGGGACCAATGGGCCTAAAAATATTGTTTCACAAAAAAATCTTGGGTTGGCATTCAAGGTTCAAGCTAAAAGACAAGGAATCTTTTCATCCCTTAACTTTGCTCGAAATAAGTGTATTAAATTTCACATGTGCCACCATGCTCATCACTAAAGCCTCCAAGCATGTGAATATCACCTCCATGGTGTTGGGTTGAGTTGGAACTAGCTTGATGGTTGACCTTTTATTGGTTGCACCTTTCCCATTTTAGCCTTTTTTAGAATCGTAACTTTTCCCACCATTGGTTGTTTATGATTAAACTTGTTTAAGTTTTGGATGAAAAGTAAAACAATGATCTGCATCATGCCCATAAATTTTACAATGGGAATACGATTGGCTAGGGTTAAGGCTTGAAGTGGATTAGGGAAAACCATTTTCTAATTAAACCCACCACATTTCCAACATTTTCCCTCTTTTCATTATTCAACAAAATATAATGAACACACACTACCTTGTTCCAATTTGGTCTCTTTGGTCTTATGTGGTGTAACCTTATTCGGCTAACCACATGCTTGTTGAATTGATGGTGCTAAAAGGTTCTTTAGGTTGTCTTCATTAACTCAAAAGTCACCACATGTTCGTCCACCGTATTTAATTTAATGTGTTTTGAAAATTTAAACACACTTACAAATGTGGGTTGTGTGAACTAAAATATTGTAACATCCTACACCCATCACCTGAGTTTTTTGTCCAAAATCCCATACCAAAATTGGATAACTTGTGTTTTTCTGACTCCTTGTGTCATAATCATCTTGACTTTATCATTTGCTTATATAAACCTTTTACAAACTTTCATGTGGTTTATATTGAAACTCTTATAAACCCCATAACTTTGTGTCCAAATTTTTTGGTAATTTCTTTAATGCAATTATCACAATAATTCCACAATAGGATTAAATGCCATCAAAGGCCATTAATGGAAGGGCTAACACCACCACTTTCGGCAATTGTACCACTAACATTATTGTTTCCACTAATCAAAATGTTATTGGGAATTACCATAGTTGTAACAACATTTGGGGTCATAATGCCCTTAGTGATGGAAACATAATTAGGCAACCCATAATTTGTTATTGTGCATTTTGAGCTTCATGGCCATGCCAAAATTTGTGGAAATTGTCCATCAACAACCTTTCCAAATGTTAAAACAACCCCTTCTATGCCATGAAAGGCGTGAAACAACTATGGATTATATATTAATTGCATATCACATTAGCTATCAATTTCCTAAATAAAGTCATTTAACTAGATGTTACCAGCCACCCCCAAATATTGATTGAGTCATGGTGGGTCCATAAAGTTTGTCCATGTCCCACAACAATGATGGAACACTTTATAACTACCTTGTACCAAAATTTGAATTTGAATCCAAATATGAATATTCTCTTCTTGATGATGGTGGTGTTGGTGGTTAAAACCAAACCCCCCACCTTGTAAACTCACGAAAATCATTAATTGTACCCAAAGTGTTTTTTGTTTTTAAATCCCATGGCACTTTTATGGTGACCTTTCTCCCTAAACCTTGGGTTCCAAACCCTAATTCTTAACAAATGTTGAACATGTAGGCTTAACCTAACTTTAATTCAAGAAACCTACACCCACTAAAAACATATTGGAGGTTAAATAAATGTGGGGTTCATCGTAACACAATATTATGGTATACTAGTCATCAACTTGGTCTCACCACCACAACCAAAAATTGAAGTTGTTTCAGTCATCACCTTTGGATGCAACTTGCAACAATGCCAACCTTTTAATAACATAACTTTATTAAACCCTAATCACTATGTTTAGGCATATCGAAAGTCAATTAAAACTTACACAATGTTTATAATTAGTGGGCAACCTTGTCCCATGCTTGACCATTAATCCATAAATTACAACCCCAAAGTTCAACATGAAAATTAACATGTGTGGGACAATTTGTAGCCTTTCACCTTTAGTTTCTCACTAGGAAATACACATAAGTTTTCAAGAAATCAACCTATGAATATGTGTTTTTTCTTTATGTTGTAAACCACTAGCACACAATTCAACAAACCCCTTTACCTTTTGAAATCAAATGATAGCCCAATCAACATAATTACATGAAACAAGTGCATAATTCAACATAAAGTGCAGATGAACTTTTTCATACAACATGAATTCCCATTTTTGCAATTCTTGTTCAAAACTTATGATAGAAATTCAAAAATTGATGACATGGCATTCCTCATTCACTGCTGTCATAACATTCCACCATCTATGGGTTATAGGTATGGTTGTTTGTTGAGATAAACATTGAGATGTTGAAAATTCAATGAAAATTGGGTCTATGCACACCATTCTCTATGCTTATGAAAAACCATCCAATTTTCTTGGGCTCCAAATGCATTGAATTTCCCATGGATACAAACCTATTTTCCAAAAGTCCGATAACATAAAAGTCATTGCAATTTTAACAACATATGTGGGAGATATGAATTTCTAGAAAAACAATCCCCACCAAAAAAATCTTATTTTTCTTCACATCCCAACATGAAATGATGATTTAAAAAAAAAAGAAAAAAAAATCATGTCAAATTACTAACCTACTATTTGACTATTGACTAAAATGAAAATAAAATGGACGAAAAATCTTACATCCAAATTATGGAGGAAAAGTGGCCCACTTGGATGAACATTTTGAAGGGGTAAAAATCCAAGATTTTGTTATAAAAACACGTAGCAAGTTGGGATTGGATTCAAACTTGTTTCTAGGTTCAAAAAACTTGAAAAATAAAATTAAAAAAAAGGGAGATTCATATTGGACCCCCTAATCTTTTAATCCTAGCTAGTTTCCAAAGCTCACAAAGATCCAAAAATGTTGAACCTCCTAGCTTTGGAGAGGTTTACAAAAATCCAAAACATTTGGCAATGGCATTGCCAAGCTTGAATTTGCAGTAACAACTTGTCTCCCTTATTTATTTATTTCTTTACACCTTGCCTCCTTTACTTTGTTGTAGCACCAAATGTTGTAGCTATCATTCGTAGACTTGATGTGCAAAAATGAAAACCACAAGGACAAGGAGGAGGAAAAGACTCCCCCACCTTACTTGGCTACTAGTGACAAACATTGTTTGAGTTCCTAACTCAACTATGTTGGTGGTGGTGATGCCAATTGTTGTCACTATCGTTATTTTTCTTAGCATGCTTGCCTACCAAGAGAAAGAGGGAGAGAGAGAATAAGAGAGAGAGGGAAAGGAAAGAAGAACAAGATATAAAATGAAGAGGAGGGGTTTTTGTAACATAAGCAACCCTTTTGTTTGTGCTTTGCGAGATTATTTTTTTCTCCTTCCAACTTTAATGTACCCATGCCCTATTTGGGTTGAACTCCCAAGAGAGTTTTTGAACCAAATTTGATGTTGAAAACCAAAAAGCACCCCCCAATTACAATACCTATTTAGTTTTAAAATTCTCTAGTGCATGCACAAAAATAAACTCAAAACTATACACACATTAAAGCAAAATGAAACCTTGATGACACTTATTGCATAAAATCTCGTGCAAAACATTCAACCCAACACAAAAGCTATTGAATCTAATTGCATCACAACACAACTAGATTGAACTTTTGGTGATTCAAAAGATTTATTACTTATAATATATGAATCCAAGACCAAAACACACAATAGAATCCACACAACAATGTGCACAAACAAAATTAAATAAAAATGCAAAAAACTTACAACAACAAACTTGTATGTGTTAAAATTTCAAATCACCAAAAATGATTTGAGAACACACAACTTGAGATTATATCTAAAACATGAAATAGTTTGAGCCTTGTTCACATTTGAACAAGTTTCAAGCTAAAACACAACTAACATACATTAGACCAATTTAACAGTAACCTAATTAGGACTTCATAAGGTAGTTAACTACCACTCTTCACATGTAATTTCCCTCCCACTCTTAAGGAACATGCATAAAACCCCACCAATATATGTTAGAAACATATTGATGGACATAAGTCGCCCTCCAAATTTACAACAAGAATTTTTTCTAAATGCTTTACAAGTTGAGATTTATAAATATGTGTACATTCTAAAATATCCCTACTTGCCCAGTGTCAACCTTTGACATTTATAGGAGGTTTAGATTGTATAATCATGAAAATAAAATAGAATCTAGTGGCTTTTTCAATTAGAGTTGAAGCTAGATCATTAGGTTCAAGCATTAGTAAAGTGCTGATTATTAAATATAGTTGGTCTCTTACGGTAAAAGTGTACACACAAGTGTGGTGCTTGAAAAAAATTGTAAATAGCTTTTCATAATGTTTTTACTTTTATCATCAAACTCTAACTATCTTTACATTTCAATATATATATATATAAATAAAACATGTTGCATTGGTTTAACATTGATGTTTGCAAAATACGTGAAAACAAATTGAGAGTTGTAGCTGCAAAACTGACTAAGAAAACTCTCCTGAAATAAATCACATCCAACAATAAATGTTTTCCCCTAATTGCTAAAGGACACATACTCCCCTGCCATGTAGGTGGGCAATTCAACATAGAATATGTCCATGTGACAATTACAGCACAAAGAGGGGCCAACATGTAGCCCAAGTTGGCTAAAATGGAAAAGAAAAGAAAAAACACTAGTAAAAAAAAAACCAACTAGGCTAGCCTACTCCCAAATATTCCTGCAAATTAAAGAAAAAAAGCAAAAAAGAAGAAGAAAGAATAATGACACCCATGTTATACTGACCAAATGTTGTTGATGCAGGTCCTATCTTTTTGTCAGAAGTAAAAACAAATCCAGTCAATCAATCAATTACTTGTTGCTCCCATGGCCCCCCATAGCCAACCTTTTTTTGCACTCTCCATGGCAGCCTGTTTTTTTACTGGAGAAATTTTAAAAAAAGATTTGAAAATGAAGTGATTTTGGAGGTTTTCAGTAGCCAGAAGTGAGAGGGAACAAATTAGTAAAAATCACCAGATTTCTATATTTGGTTTTGCCTGGGTAGCCATCAGTATAGTAGGTCTCGATTAAAAGGTTTATTACATACATCATATCTGGTTTACAGCCAGATTTGGCTAAATCTCTCTAAGGATGATTGCCATTTGTTCTACATCTTCCTATAGATGATTTCCACTTAAGCAACAGAAGAAAAACTCTTAGTAAAAAACACCCGTCCACAGATAAAAAACATACCTCTAAAAATCCGCAAAAGCATTATGAAAGCAAAGCTGATGCATCCCTTGTAATCTTAGTATGGTCCCCCATGCCCCTTAGTTTGATTGGTCAAGTGTCAAAATGGGTTTGGGTCAATTTTTTATTTTATTTTTTGAATTTGTGACATTGAAAGAATTGGGGAGTTTTTCCAAAAAATTAGCAGAATTAGCCAAATTAACACTAGAATAACAAAAAAAATTAAAAAATCTATTTTGGGGCCAAAAAACAACAAAATTTGTTGGAAGGAAAACACCAATTTGGGATATA